>Ga0208717_1000031_pt1 | contig 102758 bp, 91 predicted proteins | sample NGESurF53shallow_FD_184489 | JGI IMG/M metagenome (GOLD analysis project Ga0208717, IMG submission 184489) | Arctic peat soil microbial communities from Barrow, Alaska - NGEE Surface sample F53-3 shallow (SPAdes) | ecosystem: Environmental > Terrestrial > Soil > Wetlands > Peat ... | reverse complement strand
CTGTCCGAGATAATTTGTAATTTTATCCATATTAATTATGTTGGTGGTACAACAAGATTAATAAAAAGGGGTGGATTTTTTCCACCCCCTTTACTTAAATTTTATCTCGGACAACAATAATTTTTAATTATAAATTTGTTCCCGAAAAGCATTCGGCAGACAGGAACACTATTCCCCTCTACCAAAGCCGGTGCCGTTAGTGTTGTAACAGTCTTCAAGAAACGAACCTATAAACGAATGGATTCAAATGGCAAAAAATAAAAGTGGACAGACAGCATTTGGTGCGGCATTAGCGCGATTGATTGAGCAATATCAACCTGACAACTTACGCCTGTTCGAAGACAACTTACTTCAACATCTTTTACCCCGCTCAGTTGTGATTTTTACGAGAGTAAAATTCATCAGGACCTGGATGATCAATTTATTTGATAAAAAGACTAAAGGAATTCTTGGCGGACTTATTTGCAGAACAAAATATATTGACGAGATAACAACATCATTTATTAACGGTGATATTCAGCAAATCTTAATTCTTGGTTCGGGAATGGACACCCGGCCATACAGATTAGAGGGTATAAAGCAATTAAAAGTATTTGAAGTTGATATGGCTTCCGTCCAGGATTTTAAAATAAAAAAAATAAAAAAATATTTTGGCGCTTTGCATTCAAACGTGAATTATATTCCTATTGATTTCAATAGCCAGACACTTAGTGAAGTCCTGAAACTTCATCAATTTGAATTTTCAAAACCTGCTTTCATAATTTGGGAAGGAGTTACACAGTATATCACAAAAGATGCTGTTGAAAAAACATTGGATTTCATTTCTGCAACTGCGCCAGGAAGCCATTTGGTATTCACCTATATTTTGGAAAGCGTAATAATGAAGCAATCCAGTATTCCCGGAGCAAACGAGTTAATGAAATATTTTGAAAAGAAAAACGCTGCATGGCAATTTGGAATTGAGCCGGTTAAACTCGGGGAACTTTTAGAAAAGTATCATTTGCAACTATTTTCAGACATTGATTCGGACTATTACCAGGAAAAATATTTACAACCAATGGGCCGGGAATTGGATACTACAAAGATGGAAAGAGTAGCATTTGCAAAACGATATGACTAAATGAAAGTGAGACCTGGGTGGCAATAATACACTTGCCACGGCTTAAAAAACTTTGTAAAGCGATAGTATTAACAATGAACTTTTAAATTATATATTTGGGACCGAAAGCGTTCGGGATTCGGGGCAGAAAGAAATTATTTTGCTCCTGAGACAAGTCGCTATTGAGCGGTTATTGTAAACCATACGTAAAATGAGAGAACAAATTTCAGCGATTCTTTACAAACACTTTATACAAAAATGAAAATAGAACATCTTGCCATTTGGGTTGAGGACTTAGAAAGTATGAGAACTTTTTATTTAAAGTATTTTGACACTACGTCTGGCAATAAATACACAAACCAAAAAAATCAATACACAGCTTATTTTATTTATTTCGGAGATGACAAAACACGTTTGGAACTCATGAACAAACCCAATATTACTTCCAATATTGGGCAAAGAGGATTTACAAAAGGGGTTGCCCATTTCTCCATTTCAGTTGGTGGAAAAGAAAAAGTAAATGAACTTACTGAACTACTGAGAAGCAACGGTTATACAATTTTTAGTGAACCAAGAACGACGGGCGACGGTTACTATGAAAGCGTTGTTTTAGACCCTGAAGGAAATTATTTAGAAGTTTCAGCCTAAAAATTTACAAATGAAAATAGAAAATATAATTTTTGACTTTGGCGGTGTTTTGGTGGACTGGAACCCAAGATATTTTTACAGAGACCACTTTCAAAATGAAAATGAAATGGAACATTTTCTTAAACACATATGTACCGACGAATGGAATATAGAACAAGATAGAGGACGTTCACTTTCAGAAGGTACAATTATACTTCAAAAGAAATTTCCTGAGTTCCATTCTATGATACAACTTTATTATGATAAATGGGAAACCATGCTGAAAGGCGATATACCGGGAACCGTAGCCTTATTATATAAACTAAAGAAGAAATACAAACTCTATGGCTTAACAAACTGGTCTGCGGAAACAATTTCAATTGCCTATAAGAGATTTTCTTTTTTTAAAGAATTTGACGGAATAATTGTGTCAGGAGAAGAGAAAATGATAAAACCTGATAAAAATATTTTCCTTTTATTACTTGACAGGTACCATCTAAAGGTAGAGAGTTCCATTTTTATTGACGACAACATACATAATATCAAAGCCGCTGAAGAAATTGGTTTATACGGAATACATTTTGAGAGCCCAATCCAGTTGAAAAAGAAGTTGTCATCAATAAACGTAATTTAAAAATTGATTCAAACAACAATGAACCCATGACAGGTTTAGCAATAGGCTGGCTGACGGAAAACAATCGGCTACGACGATGATATTAAAGAGAATGGTATCTGCTATGTAAAAATTATTAACTCCTACATGCCTCTAAACAAGAAACAACTTATAATTGGAACATTAATATTGAGCACACTTTTTAGTTGTAACAATAATTCAAAAACAGCCGAAAACAATGACCAGAAAATAGTGCCAAACATTCCTGATATCAGTTATTCTGTATCCCATTATTTTCCTCATGATACTACCCTATTCACTGAAGGATTTTTATTTTATAAAGGAGAACTATTTGAAAGTACAGGCTCACCGGAAGACCTACCGCAAACTAAATCCTTAATAGGAATAGACAATTTAGCGACAGGGAAATTTTCGAAAAAAATCGAACTTGATAAGACCAGGTATTTTGGTGAGGGTATCGCCTTTTTAGACAATAAGTTATTTCAGCTCACTTATACAAGCCAGGTTGGATTTATTTATGACGCGAAAACTTTTAAGAAGATAGGTCAATTTAAATATGCCAATAAAGAAGGTTGGGGCATGACCACTAATGGAAAAGATTTAATACTTAGCGATGGCACAAGCAATTTGACATTCCTAAACCCAACTAATCTAAAGCTAATTAAAACATTAAGTGTAACAAAAAACGGCGTTCCACAGGATAGTCTGAATGAATTGGAATACATTAACGGATTTATATACGCTAATGTTTGGATGAACAATAATATTTTTAAAATCAATCCCACAAACGGCCAGGTAGTTGGGAAATTAGATCTTAGTGTATTAACACAGGACGCAAGAAATAAAAATCCACGGATTGATGTTTTGAATGGAATTGCATATGATTCATCCTCTGACAAAATTTATGTAACAGGAAAATTGTGGCCAAATATTTATGAGATCAATTTTAATCATTGATTTGAGAAAACACAAAGAGAGAAATAAGTTATACTATTATAAAACTGTCTTTAATTAATTCTGCAAAAGATAATGTTAGACTTGTCTCGTTCTGCAGTTGCCGGTTAACTTATTTCAAATGATGCCTCATCGCCAGTCGTCTCATATCTCTCCAAACCCATTCGCTTTTTAAAAAAATAGGTAAGTAATACTTAAAAGAAATAATGGGATGACGTTAAATATATAAAACTTTAAAAGATCAATTGGCGCAAAACACCCCTAAAATGGCAGATTCACACCTTATAAAATATAAATACATGGAATAACTTTATTAAGACATGTATCTTTTAAATTCATTCTAATTTTCAAAAATGTTTAATACACCGGAATTTTCAAAAAAATTTAAGCAAGCTGTAATAACTTGTCTCTTTTTGTTTATTTGCAATCAGGGTTTCTGCCAAAAAATCACTGATTGGCAATTGGATAAAATGCCAGTAGACTTGGAAAAAGACTTCGCTTTAAGCGCGCTACCACCTCATTTGCGTAATGACGCTACTGTTTATTTGTTAGACCCTCAGAAAGGTTATTATATTGCACAAAAAGGTTCGAATGGCTTCGTCTGCTTTGTCACCAGGACAGAATGGGAATGGGGTAAATTCAGAAAAGATGTTGCTGCTGCCATTAGTTATGATGCCGAAGGGGCCAGAACAATTTTTCAAGTGTATAAGGATGTGGCAGCAATGAGGGCTTCCGGAAAATACACCGCTTTGCAAATTAAAGATATTGTTCTCAACAGGATCAGGAAAGGAATATATAAAGCACCGGCGAGGCCTGGCATTTCTTACATGTTAGGCCCTGTTATGCGTGCCTACCCGGGCAATGCGGATAACGACCAGGTTATGACCATGAGTATGCCGCACTATATGTTTTACGCGTCTTATCTAACTAATAAAGACATTGGTGGTTCTGACGATGATTGGCCCCAGGTGATTAATCCTGGCGCCATGCTTCTGGGTGAAAGAAAGGGGCCGTTTGGCTATATAATCGTTCCGGTCGGTGAAACAGAAAAAGCAAAAATAGTCAATGAAAATAAAGAACTGCTGAAAAGACTTAAAGCCTACAGGCCCTATTTTGCAATAGAGTCAGATAGTAAGACCTGATATTCATAAAAATTGAAAATAACATCGCACTGGCCTGATTGATATTTGCCAGGTTGATTTTTTATTCCTGAAATAAAACTAATTATTTGGGGGAACCAGTTTCAATTATTAAAATTAAACAAGTCCCGATCTAAGCGCAAGCTTTGTAGCAAAGATTCTGAGATTCAGTCATGCTTGTGCGCAATCCAATTTTCGTTTATCCTTATCAGTTACGCAACAATAAAAAATAGAAAAACGATTTATTTCCTGGTTTACTGGTATTGCCTTTTGGCAGTGAATAATGTGCAAGGAAAATGATTTACCACGATTTTATTCCAGGATACATTATCATTTTGGCGTAGCTTAATTGAAAAAAAATATTTGCATAAATTGTGTTCTATTTATAAAGTCACCAGCGAGACGCTGTCGCCACAGGCAATAAGATAAATTGTTTTATAAAATTGAATAGCGTATTTTAGTTTAAATACAAACATTGGAAGAAATGCGATTTGACACCCTGAATTTTCAAGAGACATTTCATAACAACCTTAACATTTTTGTAAATTGGCGAAGCGAAAAAAGACAGACACCCGGCACTTAATTTTGAAATTGACAGACTTACTAATTCAAAATACAATTTCGGGAGACATTTTTTCGACCGAAGTTAGCTTGTTAACAAAAGACGACGTCAAAAACGTAACGAAAAAAAACGGCTGGTCTTTCAATTGGAAAATTGAACTTAATGATAACACAAAAAAGAAGTTTACAAGTTGACAATTTCTAACAATCTAAATATTATTCAAGGCTTGTTAAGTGTGACGTTAGAAACCGATCATGTGTTTATGAACTTAGTTGAGAGGGCACCTTTCAATATTGGTAAAAATAAACTTTACGAAGGTGTTGCTGGAAACTTGGTTGCTTATGCTTGCAGAATTTCTTTTCAAAAAGGTTTTGACGGTTTCGTTGCCTTCGATGCAAAGACAAAACTTATACAGCATTATGAAAAAACTTTAGGAGCATTTCGGTTTGGTGGACAAAGAATGATTATTCCAACACAACCGGCTCAAATTTTAATTGATAAATATTTTAAAAGCTAAAAAAAATGGGGCACATAAAAGAACCAAAAGGTGTTGACTTTATTATTCAAAGTAAACCTCTAACAAATGAGGAGAGAAAAGAAATAAGTAAGTTTATTCAAGATTATAAAGCAAAACATGCTCGTAAAAATTCTATTATAAAATCAAGAACTACTTCTTCTTCAAAGCAAAAAACTTTAGCTTAACAAACGACGTACTTCTGACCACATTTTGCCGCAAACTTTGAAGCAAAGACTTTTACTTACCCAATGCTTCTACCTTTCAATTTATTCCATTTTCGTTTATCCTCCCCTGTTACACAACAATAAAAAATAGAAAAACGGTTTATTTCTTTGTTTGCTGACAGGCTCGGGATGCTTCGCAGCCTAAAACATAATCAGGTTAACTGGTAACAAAAAACAAAGGAAGCAAATACATTTACTCTAAATCATAATTCAAAAATTGATCAACGCTACAATTTCTTCAAGATACCTCTTATCTGTATCATCAAAAAAGTTATACGCTTCGCTATCAACATCTAAAACCGCAACTACCTCGCCGTTTCTTTTAACAGGAACTACTATTTCTGATTTTGATAAACTACTGCAAGCTATATGACCGGGAAATTTCTCAACGTCGGACACAATAAGTGTTTCAGCACGCGCCCAGGTAGTTCCGCAAACTCCTTTACCTTTTTGTATTCTTGTACAGGCTACGGGACCCTGAAAAGGCGCCACCACCAGTTCATTATTTTTTACCACATAAAAGCCAACCCAAAACCATTGAAATTGTTCTTTAAGTGCGGCCGCTACATTTGCCATATTTGCCACAAGATCAGTTTCCCCGGTAAGTAATCCTTTTATCTGCGGAAGCAGCGATTGATATTCTTCGTCTTTACTTCCTTTCAGGATCGTAAGGTCTTCAGCCATAAATTTTCTTGTAAAGGTAGCGAACAGTAAAAGAGAAAAAGTGATAAAAATTCTTAATCCAATCAAATTGTAAAAAAAAATTATCTTTGGAATGAAAAATAAGCGTGTGCCCATTTACATGGATGTACATATTGTTCCAGGAGTTAAAGCAAGGGATGTAGCGACAGCCCATAGTAAAGATTTGCAGCACCAGGAAGAATATGGATGCTCCTGCATGACTTACTGGATTGATGAAGATCGTGGAAATATATTTTGCCTGATAGATGCTCCTGATAAGGAAGCGGTGCAGGAAATGCACAGAAAAGCACATGGGCTTATCCCTAATAAAATTATAGAAGTCAGCAAAACACTGGTAAGGTCTTTTTTGGGCCGTATTTATGACCCGGAATCGGTAGAAATTTCAGAAGAAGGATTGCCTGTTTTCAGCGATCCGCCTTTTAGGATCTTGCTGCTGACAAAGATTACCGACCCTAATCTGCTCCGGCACCAATTTGGTTCTGAAAAAGCAAATGAATTACTGAATAGTCACAACCAGATTATTCGCAAAAATGTGAAGCAATTTGGAGGCAGAGAAGTAGAACACGAAGGAAGTGATTTTATTATTTCCTTCTCTTCAGCAACAAAAGCCCTGGCGTGTGCTTTGGATATACAACAGGAGATGTTGAAGGAACATCCGGATAAATTTGTTTTTAAAATAAGTGTTAATGCAGGTGAGCCTGTTGAAACGACCAACGAACTTTTTGGTGATGCGATCCGGTTTGCAGATAATATGTGTTTTATTGCCGCCAACTTTCAAATTGCTGTTTCTCCACCGGTAAAGGAACTGATGGCCAAAGATTTTTTTAATAACGCTACAAAAAAACTTTTGGCTCTTACACCGCAGGACGAAAATCTGTTGAAATTATTATTCAGGCATTTGGAAGAGAAATGGCAAAATCCGCATTTCCATATTACCGATTATTGCAAGGCAACGGCCATGAGCACATCACAATTATACAGGAAAACAATTTCACTCACCGGCTTTTCTCCTAATATGCTTTTAAAAGAATTCAGGCTCGAAAAAGCAAAGGGTCTTATGAAAAAGCAATCTTATAATATTGCCCAAATAACCTTCGACTCCGGCTTCACCAGCGCTTCCTATTTTACCAAGTGTTTTAAAAAGAAATTTGGCTTGTTGCCAATGGCCTATCTTGAGTTGCTGCATTAATTTTATTCTTTTCCTAAAAGAACAGTGATTTATTTTTACTATTTATTGAACGATTTACGCTACCTGCTTTTCTATTTTTTGAATGAATCGTTATAGCATTCTGCTTTTTGTCAATATTACCTTTGGTTATTCTTAATCATAAAAAAATATAAGCCATGAAATTAATTAATTATCGCATCCCGATTCTAATTATGATGCTGTTTGCGGGTTACGCTTCTATAGCACAAACGACCGCATCAAATCATTCTGCAACCACAAAAACAAATTCTATGAAAACGTATCTTATCGAAAGAGACATCCCCGGCGCGGGCAAATTAACCCCCGAACAACTGAAAGCCATTTCTCAAAAATCCTGTGCCGTTCTTAAAGAAATGGGACCTAAAATTGAGTGGATTCAAAGCTATGTAACCGGAGACAAGATATTTTGTGTTTACAAAGCTCAGAACGAAGAACTGATAAGGGAACATGCTAAAAAAGGAGGTTTCCCGGCCAATAAGATTATGGAAATTCACACAGGGATTAGTCCGGCAACCGCCCTGGCCAAATAAGGATTAATTATTTATTATTCGTAGCTTTTTTAATATCTTTTCAACTGCCCTTAAATACGGGGGCAGTTGTTGTATTAGTCTTCCTGTCTTTGATAAATGAAATTTCGCTTCTATTATTCGTTGCTGCTAAATTGAAGAATTATAGGCTGTTTCTATTGCAACGCCTTTGGTAAGTGTTTGATAAACTACGCAATATCTTTCGGTAAGTTTTTTTACGCTTGCCATTTGCTCATCAGATGCATTAGTGTCGAGATTAAATTGTAAGCGAATATTTTTAAACCCTACTGGCGCTTCTTTTGAAACTCCTAATGTCCCTTTGAAATCAAGATCGCCCTCTGCTGTAATCGTGCCGCCTTTTATTTCAACACCAATGGAAGTGGTAACAGCCTGCAGCGTAACACCGGCACAAGCCACCAATGCCTGCAAAAGCATATCTCCCGAGCAGGCAAGCATTCCTGTTCCCCCGGTAGCCGGGTGAAGCCCCGCTTTTGTGAACGCCCTTCCCGTGTCAACGTTGCATGATATATCCTCTCCTATTTTCCCTTCTGCCTTTAAGGTTATAAGAGCAGATTGTGGCTGGTCATGGTACTTCTCTTTAAGAGGCGCCTGTAAGTTTTTGAGTGTAACAGTATTCATAGTACAAGTTTAGTCAAAAAAACTGAAAGCGTGAGAAACCAGGTGCATTTCAAAATTCAAGATACTTCGCTATACTCAATTTATTCTAATTCCCGTTTATCCTTCTCAGTTATACAACAATAAAAAATAGAAAAAGGATTTATTTGTTTGTTTACTGCTTTAGGGAATTTACTGTTCAGCTTTTGCAGTGAACAAACCAGCCGGGCGGCGGCCAGGCTTTCAATTTATATTACTGTTTAAAAAAATATGCAGTTAAATTTATAAAAATATAAGGCTCAATTGAATGTTTTTAAGTTTCATCATTAAATCCAAAATTATGGCTAATACTTATCATCAAATGTACATTCAGGCAGTATTCGCGGTAAAATATCGCGAAGCTGTAATTGAAAAAATATGGAAACAGGAATTATTTGGGGTAATTGGAAATCTGATCAATGAAACAGAATGTAAACCCTTACTTGTAAATGGTGTGGAGGATCATGTACATTGTTTTTTTGGATTGTTACCAAAGACCTCCGTTTCGGATGTATTGAAGAATGCCAAGGCCAAATCTTCCAAATGGATAAATGAAAGTGGATTACTAAACCACAGGTTTGAATGGCAGAAGGGTTTTGGATGTTTCTCCTACAGTCATTCTCATATTGACAAGGTATTCAAATACATTCAAAATCAGGAAGCACATCATAAAAAAGAGACCTTCAGAGATGAATATATCAGGATGCTGAAAGCCTTTGGAATTGAGTATGACGAAAAGTATCTTTTTGAAGATTTGATTTGATGGGCGGGACTCTGACTAAAGTTGGGGTACATGATCATGCTTTTTCCTCCGACTGAAGTCGGGGTTACAAGATCGGCCATGCCTACGGCATTAGAAGCATGCTTGTAATTACAAACTACAAGTGCCAGAGGCACGACCGATTTTGTAACATGGGAATTCATTCCCTTGTTATCCACGAGTTGATCATGCAGGCTTTACTCTAACAGACTCCCATCTTAGCGCAACCTTTGTAGCAAAGATTCTGTGAGGTAGCTATGCTTGTGCTTCAATTAAATCTCATTCCCGTTTATCCTTCACAGTTACACAATAATAAAAAATAGGAAAACGGTTTATTTGTTTTTTTGCTGCTTTCCATTTACCTAACAAAGGGCAAACTCTTTAAAAGAAAAATGTCCTGTTGTATCTGTTTGTGTGAATAATGCTTGCTTGTTTGTTGCATTCAATAAGGACACAGAAGCATTATCAGCAGGGTTGTCTAAGGAATCTTTTACGGTGCCGGTTAAATTAATTTGTGCCAATAAGTTGCCATTGAAAATGACAAGCAGCATTAATAAATTGAAAATTTTTAATCTCAAAAGATATTGGTTTATAACTTTACGTGTGAGGTTTAGAAGGTTGTAAATGTATGACAGGAACTTCAAGTTAACGCCATTTTAGCGCAAGTTTTCAGACAAGATTTTGATGAGTGGCGTACCGTCACTTTAATTAATTTTATAGATTAATATACAAAGGATGGATACAACGTTGTTGGGATGTTTGGTGTCTCATCGGGGTTTTCCGGTTTACAAACATTGAATTAAAAAGAACTTCACCGAAAACCCCGCTGAGAAACAAGGATGGATACAACGTTGTTGGGATGTTTTCAAAACCTTGGTAGAAATGAAATCAAGAGTACTAATATTTCTTTCGACTTCATACATTTGTACTTCGTAGAGAAAGAAGGGCGTCCGATAACAAAAGTATTACTTTAAGAAAGGTTAGATGTTGAAGCTTCGGCTGCAAAACGATAAGCGTTGTTTCAGACCCGGAAGGAAATTATTTAGAAGTTTCTACTTAAAAATTTATAATGAAAATAGAAAATATAATCTTTGATTTTGGTGGTGTTTTAGTGGACTGGAATCCCAGATATTTTTACAGAGACCACTTTCAAAATGAAAATGAAATGGAAGATTTTCTTACACACATTTGTACCGACGAATGGAATATCCAACAAGATAAAGGACGTTCACTTTCAGAAGGTACGATTATGCTTCAAAAGAAATTTCCTGAGTTCCATTCTATGATACAACTTTATTATGATAAATGGGAAACCATGCTGAAAGGCGATATACCGGGAACCGTATCCTTATTATATAAACTAAAGAAGAAATACAAACTCTTTGGCTTAACAAACTGGTCTGCAGAAACCATTTCAATTGCGTATAACAGGTTTTCTTTTTTTAAAGAATTTGACGGAATAGTTGTGTCAGGAGAAGAAAAAATGATAAAGCCTGATAAAAAAAATTTCCATTTATTACTTGACAGTATCATCTAAAGGAAGAGAGCTCCATTTTTATTGACGACAACATACATAATATCAAAGCCGCTGAAGAAATTGGTTTATACGCAATACATTTTGAAAGCCCAATCCAGTTGGAAAAGAAGTTGTTATCAATAAACGTAATTTAAAAATTGATTGGCAACGCTGGCGGACGTGAGAACAATCGGCTACAAATCAATATCCCCGCCTGACCAATCATTCGGGCAGGCGTGCCGCACATGTGGGATTCCAGCAAACGAATAAATTTCACCTTTTTGTATTTATCTTCATCTTCGCTTCGGGTGACAAGACTATAAAAGTTTGGAAAATTACAGGAATTGATTAAGACAATTAAAATCCATAGCCCATGTCTCACTAATCATTTCTTAAATTTTTGTGTCTCCAAACCTAATGTAATCCATAACTAACAACGATTAAATAATCAAACATAAATATACAGCAATGGAAAAAAATAAAACTGAGAACAAATCAAATGAAACGATTCAAAGCCCTTTTGCCCAGGCTTTCTTCCACGGCACAAAGGCTGACCTAAAGATTGGAGAATTTATTAAAGTTGGCCTTAACTCAAACTACGGGCAAAGAAAAAATGCGAAATATATCTACTTGACAGCAACTCTGAATGCAGCTATTTGGGGCGCTGAACTTGCCTTAGGAGAAGGGCGGGAAAGAATTTATTTAGTAGAACCAACAGGGCCAATTGAGGACGACCCCAATTTAACTGACAAGAAATTTCCAGGTAATCCAACAAAATCTTATCGTTCAGAACATCCGTTTAAAGTTGTCGGAGAAATTACTATCTGGCAAGGACACTCACCGGAAAACGTAAAAGCAATGAAAGACGGATTAGCAAAACTTAAAGAACAAGGTATTGAGGCAATCGAGGATTGAGAAAATTTTTTGTACGTGCGTTATGAAAAAGGAATAAAGTGAATTGCTTCATAAAATCGAATAATGTATTTTAGCGTAAATACAAACGTTATATGCCATTCATACTCTCTGCTTCGAGTTGCAAAAGTTGGCTAACGGAAGGGACAAAAATTGAAATTTAAAACAGAATTTTTAAAATAATAATGAATCTTTGATTTTCAACGCTCAAAAAAACTTTAGTCAGAATTTCATCAATACACAACCAAAATATTATAGATGATTAACGAATTTGAATATTTATGCAAACGTGCGAGACTTTTTTTTCAATTTTTGGACGAAAATAAAATTGACAAAATTTTTCCTTATAGAGAAGAATCCAAAAAAGAATTGGAATCGAAAATCGCAGCTGAAAGTTTACAAAAAATTAAAAACTTTAATAAACTGCTTGACAATTTAATTATTGGAAAACAATATGGATTCGAGGCTGACAAGAAGTTGGAGTTATTAAAATTCCTTGAAGTGAATCTTGCCCAAAATCAAATGGTACTTATTGAACAAAAGATTTCACAGTATAATTTAATTAGAAAGAAAGGATTTATTAAATCAAGATTAGAAATTAATGATGCAATAGAAATAATGAATAGTGACATTTTGGGGCTTACACAAGAAAATAAAGACGAATTAAATACGATTCTTAAAAACTCAATGCTTGGCAGAATATAAAAAAACGGCATATAACGTCGGTTTGCAACAAGTAGTGCTGAAGGAAAAACAATGAGTTTTTGTAACCCCATCTTAGCACAAGCTTTGTAGCAAAGATTCTTTGAGGCAGCTATGCTTGTGCTTCAATTCAATTACATTTTCGTTTACCATTGTCAGTTACACAACAATATAAAAATAGAAGGGTGGCTTTACGAAAAGTTATTTCTATTTAATGTGTACTTCGCGAAAGTGATTTAAGAGAACGATAATCAGAAAAGATTCTTTTTAAGAAAAAGTTATGAGCGAATAAAACTTTCTCATATATTTGAGTTGGTAGAAATGTAGTATCAATCGTACATGACTTTAAGAAATTGTTTACATTTGACTTATGGACACAATGCAAATAGACATATTGAACCCGAAGGTAGGAAAACTGCTCAAAAACCTTGAAGATTTAAAACTTATTTCTATTAGAAAATCATCTGACGACGGCTTTCTGACATTGGTAAATAAGTTTAGAGCCAAGGCAAAAAACAATCCACCGACTTTGGCTGAAATCACAAAAGAAGTAGAACTTGTAAGAGCCGACAGATATGCGAAATCAAAAAGATAGAGTTATTATTGACACTAATCTTTAGATTAACTTCTTACTTACAAAAGACTTTACAAGATTTGACACAATTATTGCCGACAAGAAACTCGTTCTTCTTTTTAGTCAGGAATTGATTGATGAAATTGTAGAAGTAACGCAAAGAATAAAATTTAGAAAGTATTTTCCTTTGGACGACATTGAAAGATTATTACTAAAAATTAGAAATAGAGCAGACTTTATTAAAATAAAAAGTACCGTAACTGACTGTAAAGACCCAAAAGACAATTTTTTATTATCATTATCTGTTGACGGCAAAGCAACTCATCTAATTACCGGCGATAAAGATTTACTTGTTCTTAAAGTTTATGGTGAGACAAAAATATTGACCATGACGGCATATCTGCAAGAACAATAACACTTCTATCAACAAAAGGTTTGGTTATATACTGAATGAAGGAATAACAATCGGCTGTCCCGTACGTACGGGATAAGTCCCGCACATGCGGATTCCAGCAGACGAAGAAATATCAACTTTTTGTTCTTAACTTCATCTTTTTTCTTACCCAGCTACCGGCAGGCAGGCTCGGGCTGAAGAACAAGAAATCCCCTCCCATCACCCTATCTTTTCTTTGTGCGTTATGCTTTGGCGACAATGCGAACTTGAAACTATCTGAAAGAAATTAACTTTGGTAAACTAAAAAAGTAAAACCAATGATTAAACAGATTCATTCACTTATAGAATTACTTGCAGCGTTAAGTAATTCTCAACCTGCGACTCTTGAATTACAAACATCAATTCTTTGCCCTTATTCAATTACGTTACCTGTGGGATTCAACATCACAGGCGCTGATAAAGAAAAATGTATTTTGAGTTTTAGCATTGGTGACGGCATCGGACTGACGGCCAATAACGAAGTTTCAAATCTCATCATTCAAACCAATCCAAACAATCGGGCAATATATTTACTAAGCAATTCTCCCGATTTGGGAACGCTGACATTAAAGAATCTCACCATCACAGGACAAGTCCAAATTTTAACAAGAGCAGGAACAAACAAAACAAATCTCATTGCCGACAATATTGATGTGGTCGCTTGTGATGCACGCAGGTATTCTGAGCAGCCACAGAAATATGGAGTAAATGTTTACCAGGGTGCATTTACTGTTTACAATTATAACAGCGATGAGAAAAGTATAATCAATGCAACGCTCACCAATATTAGTTTAGGACGCAAAGGAGCGCCAGTCATAGGTTCTGGTTTATTTGTTGCTGGCTTTGGCGATAATGGCGGTTGGGTTATTGCGGACAATATCACCACAGGCGATATTTATTCAAACGGAATGATACCGTTCGGGCAACCGAATATGATTACCGGTGGTGTGTTTATTGTGAACGGAACTAAAGTAAAAAACATTACACATAAAGGAACGCTGACTACTTATGGCGTGAACGACATGGTTTTAGATACCTGGGGGAAAGTAGAAAAATGGACGGCTGAAAAAGCAATCACATCTTATGGACCGAGCGGTATTGGCTTTGTAAATTTTGGTGTGGTGGATGAATTTGAAGCGAAAGATAAAATAGAAACTTTTGGTTTGGGAGCAAGAGGATTTAATCAGTATGACGGAACTGTTGGTAAAGCAACTTTTCATTCTATTGTAACAAATGGAAATGGTTCTATCGGAATGCAGTTTAGCAAACCCGTTGGCAGCATAAGCGTTTCAAATGGAGTAGTTACTCATGGTTCCGAAGGACAGACGCTTGTAAAAGGACTAATTATGACTTTGCCAGCCGATGGTATTAGTGTAAAACCAGGTGGTGAAATCAAAGAATTAAATATTTCAGGTGGCATCACTACTTATGGTGATAATGTGCATTCCTATAATGTAGAAGGTGGGATTGTAAAACAAATAAATATAAAAGGCGATATAGCTGCTAATGGTAACAATTCAATTGCAGTCGCTGTTACCAATAATGGAGAAACATCACTAACCAACATTTCAGCAACATCAAAGCAAGGAATAGCAGTTCAAATTTTGAAAGGAAAAATTACAGACAGAACAGGACTTACAGCAAAAGGAGCAAAAGGAAACATTGTTGAAAAATGAATGACACATCTTCCGGCAAACGAATAAATATTGGCTTTTTGCATTTACCTTATTATGGCGACAAATGACATTGAATGGAGAACAGTTAAACCACCAAACGAACTAAACGAATTTGTGGAAAGTTTTTGGATGCTTTCTAACTACTCTGACGAAGAACATCAAATTGTTATTTTACCAGATGGCAGGTTTGACATTATATTTTCTCTAAGGGGCAGCAAAAAGTTTCAAGCCATAATAAAAGGGCTGGATACTTTACCCGAACAAAGAACAATACCACCCAAAACAATATTCTTCGCAGTGAGTTTTAAGCTGCTTGCTATTGAATATTTATTAGAAGAAAAAGTTGATTCATTATTAAATGAAGGGATTCGGTTGCCAACCGGCTTTTGGGAAATTACAAAAAATGACCTAAAGGATTTTAATACGTTTTGTGAAAAAGTTTCTGGAAAAATGGTTTCATTAATAAAACCAGGTATTGACAATAGAAAACAAAATCTATTTGATTTGATTTACGCTTCTAATGGCACTTTATCAGTAAAAGAATTATCAGAAAAAGTATTTTGGAGCAGCCGGCAAATCAATCGTTATTTTAATCAAACATTTGGTATTTCCCTAAAAGCGTATTGTAATATTTTTCGTTTCAAATCTTCTTTACACGATATTAAAAATGGCGAATTATTCCCAACGCTTAATTTTGCCGACCAAACACATTTTATAAAAGAAGTAAAGAAAATGTCGGGCGTTACACCAAAAGATCTCTCTAAAAATAAAAACGACCGATTTATACTATTATCTTCCATGCCCAAAAAATAATTTTGCATCGTAATTAAAAAAAATCATTACGATGATACAAAACAAAGAAATAGCAATAATTGGCGGCGGTCCCGGCGGCCTTACGCTTGCCAGGCTTTTGCAACTCAAAGGATTACATGTAAAAGTTTACGAACGGGATGTAAACAGAGAAGTGCGGATACAAGACGGCGCATTGGATTTACATACTGATTCCGGTTTAAAGGCTTTGGAAAAAGCGGGTTTGATGGATGAATTTAAAACACATTACCGGCCCGGAGCAGAACTGGTTCGGGTGGTGGACAACCAGGCGAAAATTTATTCTGATGAGCACATAGAAGGCAGAGACGGGAAGTTTGGCGATAAAAATCACAGGCCTGAAATAGACCGGGGACCTTTGAGAAATATTTTATTAAACTCATTGCAATCCGGCACTGTTGTTTGGAATAGCCATATTTTATCCATTGAACCGATTGACAATAAATGGAAGATAATTTTTAAAAACGGCAACGCGGTTGTTGCTGATATTGTAATTGGTGCAGATGGAGCCAACTCTAAAATAAGGCCTTTTGTAACAGACATTACACCTTTTTGGACGGGCATTACCATGTTAGAAGGTTCCATAAAGGATTCAGAAAAAACAGCGCCCAACATTCATCAACTTTTAAAAGGCGGAAAAATATTTGCCTACGGAAATGAAAAAAATTTATTTGTAAGTTCTAAAGGAGATGGCAATTTTGGCTTTGCAACAAGTTGTAAAACGGAGGAGTTTTGGGATAAAAAAAGTGGAATAGATTTCAAAGACAACAAACAGGTATTGGCCTGGTTCAAAAAAGAATATAAAGAATGGAGTCCTGTGTGGTACGAATTATTTGAAAATGAAAGCACCATTTTTATTCCACGGCCGCAATATTGTATGCCGCTCAATCAAAAGTGGAAAGCTCAATCAAACATCACGCTAATAGGCGATGCAGCTCACTGGATGCCACCATTTGCAGGCGAAGGTGTGAACATGGCAATGTTGGATGCATTGCAATTAAGTGAAGCACTAACAAATCCTTCAATCGCTAACACGCAGGCAGCTATTGCAAAATATGAAAAACAAATGTTTAAACGCTTTGCCGTAATAGGACAAGGCACTTTGTTCAATACTGAATGGATGCACCAACCCAATGCATTGAACGACATGCTTATTATGTTCAGCAAAAACAAATTCAGGCAAGTTTTTTTCATGGGCAAAATGATAGTAAGCGTATATATTATTCCATCCATCCGCAAAGCAGTTGGACTTTTGCCAAAGCAAAAAGTATTAACATGACAAGGAACATAAAACTAAAACACGACAGAAAAAATTCTATTCGGTAACAGCAGTGACAATAAACTTTTAGTTATAAATTTGATTACGAAAGAATTCAGGATAGAAAGAAATGTTTCTATTTCCAGTGTTGCATATATGCGTATCCGTTGTGCCTCACACTATCGCCAATGCAATGCTAACATAAGTTTTAAATTATAGTACAATAAATATGGACAACACAGTTTTTAAAGAAGTGGACAATTACATTAGCTCGCTATTAATTCACGAAGACGATATTTTGTTATCAGTTCCGCAAACATTAAAAGACGCTAATCTTCCTTTTAGTACCGTTTCTCCGAACCAGGGAAAATTTTTGCAGATAATGGCTCTTGCCTGTAACGCAAAAAACATTTTAGAATTAGGAACCCTCGGCGGATACAGCGCAATCTGGCTTGCAAGAGCGCTTCCTGAAAATGGTAAAATGATTACAGTAGAAATAGATGCAGCACGTGCTACAGTTGCAAAGAAAAATATCGAACGTGCGGGCTCTCCGGCAAAATTGAAATACGCATCGGAAAGGGAATGGAAATATTACAGCAACTTAAGCGAGAGAATGTAGAACCTTTCGACTTGATTTTTATTGATGCGGACAAAGAGCCTTATGCTGAATACTTTGAACTTTCATTGCAATTATCAAGACCGGGGACATTTATTATTGCTGACAATGTTATTCGTGAAGGCGAAGTAATGAATGAAAAGAGCAAGGACAGTTTTATAAACGGTGTACAACGTTTCAATAACTTACTTGCAGCGATAACGGATGTGACTTCAACTATTATTCAAACAGTCGGGATAAAACCGCACGACGGAATTTCTTTGTCAATTGTAAATCGTGTAACCTAAAATCTGGATAACTGAAGTACTTTCAATCCATTTCAATTTTAGTTTAACCTTACCAGTTATGCAATAATAAAAAAATAGAAAAGGGTTTATTTCTTCCTGTCCGAATGATTCCTGTCCAAACAGGTTCATCCGGACGGCCGTTCTGGCGGGTGTTTACTGGTGTGGTCTTTGATAATGGCTGATACTATATTTTATTTACACTACGCATAGAAAGTCGCGTCTTTTATTTGATAAATACCTGAGAAAAATACACAGGCTTCCATGTTGTTTTAGGGCGTCATTTGTAAACTTTAGAATTCAAAGGAAATTTTAAATTACATGAACTTTGAAACTTTCTAAATGATAGTAAAATTCTTAAAATCATGAAGGAGCAGAGATGTAATTACTTTTTCCGTAATTTTAGCACTGTGGTTTTCGATCTTGATTACTATTAATAAAGGTCCATTCAATTTCATTGTATTTTTTTTAAAATATCAATTTGCAACTTTGAAACCCTGAACTCACCTTATAATAAAGCAACCAGCAAAATCAAACATATAAAAAAGATTATCTAATGAAACAAAAAAAGTATGATACCCTAATTGGACATGAGAATATCTTTCCATTTCTCTTAATTTATATTTTATTACTAATTGTATTTATTCCGGCGGGACTTTATGGACAAAATGTAAAATCTTCTCCCGGAGCGGATGTGTCTGTAACTCAGCCCGGGCATCAACCTATTTATTTGAATACACATTATTCCTTCAGAGAGCGGGCAGCTGATCTTGTTTCCCAAATGACTTTAAATGAAGAAGTGAAACAGCTTCATACCAATAATGCCCCGGCCATTCCAAGATTGGGTGTACATCAATATATTTATTGGAGTGAAGGTCAACATGGAATCAATGCGATGTTTGGCAACTTACACAATGGAGATACCACCCACCAGGAAGCCTACGGCTCTCCCCACGCAACGAGTTTTCCAACTAATTTTGCGTCAACAATGAGTTGGGATCCCGACCTTATCTATAAAGAGACAGTTGCCGTTTCGGATGAAGCCCGCGGCTTTCTGGATAAAACACTTTTTGGTGTAGGGCAGAATAATCTTGGGGAATCCCGCGATGACTATGGCAATTTAACCTATTGGGCGCCGACAATTAATATGGACAGAGATCCCCGATGGGGACGTACCGATGAAGCATTTGGTGAAGATCCTTATTTAGCCTCTCATATGGCGGCGGCCTTTGTAGATGGCTACCAGGGACAAACAATGAATGGAGAGCCCCAAAGCAAATATCTGAAGGTGGCAGCAACTGCCAAACATTTTGCGTTAAACAATATTGAAAACAACCGGCAGGGTATTTCATCCGATGTAAATGATGAAGTGATTCGGGATTATTATACAGCTACTTTCCGTTATCTTATTGAAGAAGCCCATGTTGCTGGTTTGATGACCTCTTATAATGCTATTAACGGAACCCCCGCAGTAGTAAGTACCTACATGGTTAACGAGCTTGGCCAAAGAACATTCGGATTTAATGGTTATATTACCTCTGATTGCGGAGCAGTAGAAACTACCTATAATACATTTCCCGGGGGACACAACTGGGCGCCTCCAGGCTGGAAAACTGATCAGAAAGGCAGTAAGTCAACCTGGATTAATGAGAAAACAGGTAAGTCCGTTTCGGGAGCAGCCGGTGGCCAGGCTTATGCAGTCAGGGCAGGTACCGATCTCAATTGCACAGGCGATGAATATACTTTTCTGAATGTAGAAGAAGCAATCAAGGCAGGTATTTTAAGTAAAGATGTCATAGACAGGGCGCTGACACGCGTATTTACCATAAGAATGAGAACAGGAGAATTTGACCCACCGGATGAGGTTCCCTATACTAAAATTACTAAAGCTGTAATACAAAGTACAGCCCACCAGCAGCTGTCTGAAGAAGTATCTGAAAATTCGCTGGTACTATTAAAGAATGATCCTATAACGGGTATGGATAAACGCCTGCTTCCAATAGACCCTTCAAAATTGAAGACGGTGGTAATTGTCGGTAATCTCGCAAACAAAGTGACTTTAGGCGGTTACTCAGGCGACCCAACCCTGCAAGTAAGTGCCTTACAAGGAATTACTGCTGCAGTAAAAGTAGCTAACCCAGGGGCTGCCGTGATTTTTGATAGCACCGGTTCATCCACAACAGCCGAGTCTCCTGCTTTCCTGAGTTCAAAGACAAAATCTGATATCAAAAGTGCAGACCTGGTTATAGTTTTCGTAGGAACTGATGATGATGTGGCACATGAAGGTCAGGATCGCCAAAACCTGGCAATGCCTGGCAATTATACATCATTGATTTACCAGGTAGCTGCATTAGGAAACCCAAACATGTTGATGGTCATCCAGGCTGATGGCCCGGTCAAGATCAATTATGTACAGCATCTGTTCCCTGCTATTGTGTTCAGTGGATATAATGGTGAGAGCCAGGGTACGGCATTAGCAAATGTTTTGTTAGGGAAAAAAGATCCGTGCGGACATCTTAACTTTACGTGGTATAAAGATGCCACACAACTTCCCAGCATGTCCAACTATTATTTGGCTCCGGATAAAACTAATAGGCTGGGCCGTACTTATATGTATTTCACAGGCAAACCTACTTATCCATTCGGCTTTGGATTAAGTTATAGTCAATTTAAGTATTCCAACATGGCTATCTCTTCCGGAGATATATCGCCTAATGACAGTATTACGATAAGCTTCGATGTTACGAACATCGGTAATATGCCAGGAGCAACAGTGGCACAGCTCTATGTAACATCACCCAAGGTAGAGGGAAAGACATTCCCAATCAGAAGGCTTGAAGGATTTCAAAAAACTAAAACGCTTCAACCTGGTCAGACTCAGAATATTTCACTTATGGTCAAGGCCTCCGATCTTGCATTTTGGAATGAGCCAGATCTCAGGAGTGTTGTTTACAACGGAGAGTATCAGTTCCAAATTGGATTTAATTCCCGGTACATTGCGGCATTCAGTACGGTTAAAATCCATGGTAACCTTACTCCAAAGATTGTCTATGTAACGGTGCAGCCACAAAAGATTAATTATCATATTGGGGAGACTATTAACCTGAAAGGAAAAAATAAATGGATAGAAAGTGATATCAATACGTCCAGAGAACAGCCTCACGCTGTGGCGGATAACATTATAGAAGCAGTTAATAATGATGGTTCTTTTGTGAACCTGGCCAACGCTCACATTCAATACCACACCAGTGACAACTCGGTTGCGAAGGTCAGTGATGATGGTATGGTCAAGGCAATTGGAAAAGGTGTAGTTACCATTATGGCTAATGTGAATGGCGTATCGGGATCGTCAGTAATCGTGGTTAATTAAGACACACTCAAAATTGGGGATCAAAGAAAATAGTTTGTGAATGGGCATGTGCCTTTAAATCTAATTTTTATTTTTCGTTTAACCCTATCAGTTACACAAGAATATAAAAATTGAAAAAGGGTTTATTTCTTTTATAAACCCTCTCTTTAGTTATTTTTATTGAATTTGTTCTTCATGTATTGCATCAATAGGCACCAACTTTAGTAAGTGGAATTGTAGTAATTTTTCCCGGCTTTAGCCAAAATTTAAAGACCATACATTGTAAAGAATCAATAGATTTTGGCTAAAACCTTTGATGGTATTTCATTATTCATCGGGTTGAAACCAGTTGCAATTGAAATACAGATAAAATAGAGAAAGTCAACCATCCGGGAAAGTACCCGGATAATTTATATTTGCAACATGATTTGCCACATCACCGGCAACGTAACCAAACTATTCACCAATGAAGCAAAAAATTCTGTTGATTGCCACACTTTGTTTACTGGCAGGCTGTTCTACACATCGCAACCCCGACAAGGCATTGGCACAAACAATTCTCAGCGATTCATCTCTTACCCGGGTGGATAGCATGGCACACTCCCTGCTACAAAAAGGTTTCAATGCCGGGAGCGGCTATTCGCAGGTGTGGGTGCGCGATATGAATACCTTCGTGGAAACGGCGCTACAGGTAGTAGATCCCAAAGAGATACGAGGAGCCATTTTGGTATTTTTTGCGTTGCAGCAACCCGATAACGAAATCGTTGATGGCTATGTGCTGAACAAAGATTTTAACTGGAACGATCCGAATCAATACCGTTCCAAAGCGGATACTGCTCATGTCGGTTTTAAAAATACAGTAGAAACCGACCAGGAAACTTCGCTGATACAAACCGTTGCAAAATATGTGAAAGTTACTGGAGATACATCCATTCTTTCAGAAAACATAGCGGGAAAAACCGTGCTGGAGCGCATGGGCCTGGCGGTGGCTTATTTAATGAAAGAACGTTACAGTAAAAAATACGGATTGCTTTGGGGAGCTATGACTGCCGACTGGGGAGATGTGCAACCGCATACCGACGACGTGGTAGATATTGATTCCACCACTACACCTGCTATTGATATTTATGATAATGCCATGTTTATCATCGCACTCAATGACCTGGCGGGGATGACCAAAGATCCCTCTCAGCAACAGCAATGGAAAAATCTTAGCAGTAGTGTTGCTGAAAATGCACGCAAATATTTATGGGATGCACAGAACCAAAAATTTATTCCGCATATTTATCTTGACAAATCCCCCATACCGGCAGATTTTGATGAGTCTAAAGTATTTTATCATGGTGGTACTGCGGTGGCTATAAAGGCAGCCCTGCTGAGTAAGGCTGAAATTGAGGCTTCCAATAAGCACATGCTTGAAGATGTTCGTTTGTCGGGCGCCCCTTCCATCGGGCTCACCTTATACCCGGTTTATCCTGATAGTTTTTTTCATGGAGGAATGGCCAAACCTTATATCTATCAAAACGGCGGAGACTGGACCTGGTTTGGCGCACGCATGATCCAGCAACTGGTTGCCAATGGCTTTGTGAAAGAAGCTTATGCAGAAATACGCCCCATGATTGACAGGGTAATAAAAAACAAAGGGTTTTACGAATGGTATGGCGTGGATGGAAAGCCGGAAGGCTCCGCGAATTTTAAAGGTTCTGCAGGAACGCTTGCAAAAGCCATCGTGATGTTGCAACAATGGGCAGAGAAGCATGCATGATTGCCTTCGTTAGCACATTCTTTTGTAAAAAGATCTTATACTTGGCATTGCTTGTGTCTTTCAATTAATTTTATTTTCGTTTATCATTAACTGTTATATTATAAGTCTATCGAACTCTTCATACGTCGCGAAGGACTCATATAGCTATAGAGAAGCCGCAACATTACTATTTAATGAAAAACTGCCGCAATCTTATCATTGCGGCAGTTAGGCATTTACTGGTCACGCTTCTTAATAATTATGATTGTAATAGTAATGATGATAGTGATGGTAGTGGGGACGATAATAACCTCTATCCACGTAACATCCGCTTACAGCAGCACCTAACGCAATCACGAGAGCCAGGAAAAGGACATATTTCTTTTTCATAATAATTTTTTTAAAAATTTATAAAATATTTCTTTACTATACAGATGGATTTATACTGTTTCGGTTTAAAGATGAATGCGCCATTTATGATAAAATACTGTTAATGCAAACTCGTGCTGCTATAGGCGTTCCTGCCAGCACTTCTTTGATGATTGAAATTAAATATCCTGAATCGGATTTGTTATGAATAATAATTTGTTGGTTAGCCTTGTCTAAATGAGGAGACCGAACGAAACAAACTCTCGTGTTGGCAGCGGCCAACAGCGGTATGATACATGGTGATGCCAAGGTGTTATATTATAACGCCAATGTATATACGCAATTAATCCGGAACGCGGCTCTTTTTATTTTACAGCGGTCTTCTTTAAATCTGCGCTTAGATCATTTCCCTGAACAGACAGATGTATTGTGAGAACTCCGTCCTTAAGTTTGCCTGTAATGGGTATGAGTGTCATTGCGCCCTGATTGTCCTGCATGGGAACATTAAATGAAATGCTATCGCCCATTACTTTGCCATTGCTGATATCTGAAACTGAACCATCAGGATGCGTATCCTTCCCGGAAAGGGAATCGCCCTGGGCAACAAGATCGTAGGTGATAATGTATTGATGCCCGCCTTTTCCGGTCCAATGGCCAGTAATATCATTGTTCTGCGCAAACAAAAATGATATTGATAATGTAAAGAAGGCTGATAGTAGAAATTTCTTTTTCATACAATATTTATTAATGGTTTATAAAATTTATGATAGTGTGCAAAATATTTGTTTTCAAAGTAAATTCAATTTTAAAAGTCGGGCTATAAATCTTACCCATGTCAATTTTGTAATATAAAGGAAAGATTTTTTACTGATATTAATTATTTTATTATTTGTATTTCAAAATAAGATTTACAATTATTTCCTTGTTTACTGTTTCAGGGCCTGCGGGATGTGCATGTTAACGCATTCTGTCGCTTCGCAAAGCAAGCGATTCCTTATTTTCAAATTTAATAAACCGAATTGAATTTTTTACCTGCTTTCCTGGCAATTTTGTATTGCCCGTTTGGAACGTCATTGCAAGGCGCATAAATCAATCATAAGGTTTGTAAAATGATAAATGCGCCGAAATAATCTTTTTGAATGAGGAGATTGCTTCGGTGTCATTAGGATTTATGTGTGAATAATAATTTATTGATAAGGCTCGACTAAAAGATGAGCACGAATGGAGCAAACTTTCTTGTTTGGGGAGTCGCCACCACCATCATGATACATAGTGATATCAAAGTGTTATATTATAACGTCAATGTATAAACGCAATTAGATTAGAACGCAGCCTATTTATTTTACAGCGGTCTTCTTTAAATCGGCGCTTAGATCATTTCCCTGAACAGACAGATGTATTGTGAGAACTCCGTCTTTAAGTTTGCCTGTAATGGGTGTCATTTCGCCCTGGATGGGAACATTAAATGAAATGCTATCGCCCATTACTTTGCCATTACTGATATCCGAAACTGAGCCATCATAATGTGTGTCTTTCCCGGTAAGGGAATCCCCCTGGGCTACAAAATCGTAAGTGATATTGTATTGATCCATTACTTTTCCGGTCCAGTGGCCTGTAATATCATTGTTCTGGGCAAACAAAAATGATATTGATAATGTGAAGAAGGCTGATAGTAGAAATTTCTTTTTCATACAATATTTATTAATGGTTTATAAAATTTATGATAACGTGCAAAATATTTGTTTTCAAAATAAATCCAATTTTAAAAGCCGGGCTATAAAAATAGCCCTTGTCACTTTTGTAATATAAAGGAAAGATTTTTTCCTGATTTTTATTGTTTTATTATTTACATTTCAAAAATAAGATTTACCGTTATTCCCTTGTTTACTGTTCCGGGACTACGGATGTGGAGGCCAATGTACTTTTAATTTGATTTATATTTCCCTTCCGTAAACTCTACGGGGCCAAAAGATAACGTCGTTCTTAATTGTAAAAAGAAACTGCTAAGTGGCCTTACTTATTCAATGCCATGGAAATTAAATTACCGATATGTAAAGGTGATTGAGGATCGTGGGATAAAAAATATCTTTCTTCTAAGTACAAACCATCATTATAGGTAAGCCATACTTTTTTTTGATCATCTTCCCACGCAATTACTTTAAGGGGAAGATCGAGAGCAGCTAAAGGGTTTGCAGACATGATAGCCACGCCCGCTTTGGGATTTCCAAACAGGAGAAATTCAAGAGGAGAAATATTTTGACCAATAGATTTTACTTCAGCCTGCTGATCTATTCGCGCATAGATGGTAGCTCCATGTTGTCTTAAAAATATTTCTAAATGATCCATGGTTTCCTTTACCGTATATGGGGCTGGAACGATAATAACTCCTTTGGGGTTCATAATTTATTTTTCTTAAAAAATGTAAAAATATAATTCACCTGCCTTAAGAAAGCAGCTTCTTTTTTATTGTTTTTTACAAGGCCGATTCCAGGAGTGAGAACGCCAATTACCAGCACTACCGCCCCTGCGTAAGTAAGATAAATAAATACATTAGGCTCCGTTGCATCCGGTTTTAATACAGAAAAGAAAAATCCGCTTCGGAATCAGGGAGCTAACTAAATATCAGTTGCCTCTGCATAAGCCACGGCAGTAGCCTCTTTCACTGATTCACTAATAGTTGGATGCGGATGAATGGCATTTAATATTTCGTGTGCGGTAGTTTCTAATTTGCGAGCGGTTACTACTTCAGCAATTATTTCTGTGACGTTGTATCCTATTGCATGGCAACCAAGAAGTTCACCATATTTTGCATCATAAATTATTTTTACAAATCCTTCTGTAGCCCCGACTGCTGTAGCTTTTCCACTCGCAATGAAAGGAAATTTTCCAACTTTCAGTTCATAACCTGCATCCTTAGCCGCTTTTTCTGTATAACCTACAGATGCAATTTCCGGGGAGCAATAAGTACATCCGGGAACATTGTTATAATCTATAGGATCAGGATTTTTACCGGCAAGATGTTCAGCAGCATTGATACCTTCCTTAGAAGCTTTGTGTGCGAGCGCCTGGTGAGGAGTACAATCTCCGATAGCATATACGCCCGTCACGTTGGTTTGCATATTAGCATCTACCACTATTTTTCCTTTATCAGTTTTAATTCCTAATGCTTCCAAACCAATATTTTCGATATTAGCCGTAATCCCTACGGCGCTTAACAATATATCGGCCTCAAGTGTAACTTCTCCGTCTTGTGTTTTTACTTTTGCTTTTACCCCGTCACCAGAAGTATCCACACTTGTTACTTCACTGTTGGTCATAATGGTGATGCCTTGTTTCTTAAAACTTTTTTCTAATTCTTTTGAAACTTCTTCATCTTCTACAGGTACTACTCTTGGTAAAAATTCAACAATAGTAACTTTTGTTCCGAGGCTGCTATAAAAATAAGCAAACTCAGTTCCGATTGCGCCAGAGCCAACTACAATAATAGATTTTGGCTGATTAGGCAAACTCATTGCTGCGCGGTATTCAATTATTTTTTTCCCGTCCAATTTTAAAGCGGGTAATTCCCTGGCTCTTGCGCCGGTGGCGATGATAATATTTTTCGCTTCCAGCGTTTGCTTTTTGCCGTCTGCAGCAGTTACTTCCAGTTTATTGGGAGAAATTAATTTTCCATTTCCCATCACCACATCAATCTTGTTTTTCTTCATTAAAAAAGTAACGCCTTTATTCATTTTGTCGGCTATGCCGCGGCTGCGTTTGATCACATTGCCAAAATTTGGTTTTGCATCACTTACTTCAATTCCATAATCTGCAGAATGTTTTGCATATTCCATTACCTGGGCGCTTTTTAATAAGGCTTTGGTAGGAATGCAACCCCAGTTGAGGCAAATGCCACCAAGGCTTTCACGTTCCACAATTACTACTTTTTTTCCTAATTGAGATGCCCTGATCGCTGCCGGGTAACCACCAGGCCCACTACCTAAAACTATAACGTCATAAACCATATTGAATATAAATTTTTTATTAAAAAAATTGTTTAAATAAACGGTGCAAAATTACTTTAGAATGTGCAAAGCACAAAAAACCGGAAGAATGCAATTCGATTAGTGGTTAAATTTTATGGATATTTGACTTCGATTTTCATCCTGCAGCTTTCAGTGCCCGGTTTAGTACCTATTTTAAAACATATGAAAACGATTTTACTTTTTTTGGGAATTATTTCCATTTTACTCCTGGCTGGCTGTAGCGCTTCACGCAAAATAAGCAAGCCTGAAGAACCCAAAAGCCCCTATATACGCAGCATTGTAGTTATCAAAAATAAAGTTCCCGAACGTAAAATTGATACAAAGAATATTGCAGCAGACGATTTGGTCGCATTCGCAAAAACACTCCTTGGAATAAAATATACCTATGGCTCTATGGTGAAAGAAAGAGGCTTCGATTGCTCTGGATTTATCAATTATGTTTTTAATCATTTCAACATTTCGGTTCCGCGTATTTCTGTGGATTTTACTAATGCTGGCAAAGAAATTCCCATAGAAGACAGCAAACCCGGCGACCTGATATTATTCACGGGGCATAATGAGAAAAGCGGTGTAGTAGGCCACCTCGGAATCATTACTGAAAATAACAATGTTGTCGTGCAATTTATTCATGCTTCAGAAAGCCGGGGAGTTATCATTTCAGATATGAATTCGTATTTCATCCCTCGATTTGTGAAAGTAAACAGGGTGTTTGTGAATCCTTGCCCGAACTGTAACAGTCGCCAGAAATAGCGAAGTTTAAAAGTTGGTATTTCGAAGTTGACGGAAAGTTCAAAGTTCAAAGTTCAAAAATCAACCACATTTCTTTTCTAATTTTTATTGAATATGAATTCTCGCTTATTTATTTGTTTACTGCCTCCAACTTTATTCGAACTATGAACTTCGCCCCTCCTTCTCCTCTGCTATGGTTTTTAAAGTATTGATACTAAGGTTCAGTTCAAAGCCAATCATTACCGCAATTGAATTTAAGAATATCATGATCATTATCACCATAACAGTTCCAATGGAGCCATACAACAAATTATATCTTCCAAAATTATTCACAAAAGCCATAAAGGCCAGCGTAACTAAAATACTCAAAAAAGTGGCTATTGCGGCTCCCGGTGAAACGAGCTTCCATCTCCTGGTAGTAGAGGGCGCATACCTGTAAATAAAAGCATAAGAATAAAAAATTAATCCAATAATGAAGATCCATTTTCCATAAAGAATCAGGTTTCGTAGGTGTATATCTTTTATACCTAACCAATATAGAATATTTCTTTGCAGCAGCAACAAAATAAGACAGGCTAATAATAAGCCAAACAACATTATGGTTAATTTAATAGCTTCCAGCCTGGTCTTTAAACCTTTCATCTTTTGAAAACCAATATGGTTTTTGTTAAACGAACGCATTAAACCCATGACAGCGCCGGAAGCAAAAAAAAGTGACAGGATAAATGTGAATGAGATCAATCCAATTTTAGATCCGTTTATAAAACTATCTACAAATTGTATCAGACCGTTATTATAGGTTTTAGAGGGAATGATATCGTGTATAAGTCCGTGCAACTGGATTTTCAAAGCTTTCTTTGAAATAAAAGGAAGATTTGGAATCAATGTAAAAAGAAACAGGCACGAAGTAGGCACCGACATTATAAAATTATAGGAAATAGCAGAGGCTTTTTCAGTAAAGTCGGGGAGATTAAAATCTTTAAATAAGTTTTTTAATACAGCATCTAAAGTCATTCCCTGGAAACCAGGAGGCGCCCATATTTTACTTTTCTTTTTTAAGTAATTTACCGGATGAATAATTAAATATGTGTGTGCTTTTTTTTTCAAAACTTTCCATGTAATTTAAAGATCCATTGTGATGGTAGCTGCTTATTTATTTGCTGTTTTTAAAAATTGAATTTAAACTATTTAACCTTATTGATTTTGTTGTTTTGATTTTATCAAACTATCTAATGCCTGCTGATAGGCTTTTGCGTTAATTTGGTGTTGCTTAAAATCAGATGCAAAATCAGAATAGCCCGAAAAATCGGATCGTGCTACAAAGAATAAATAATCTGTTTCAGGGGCATCTAAGACTGCATCAATAGTTTTAATGGAAGGAGTGCAAATAGGCCCTGGTGGCAGACCGGCATTCAGATAAGTATTGTATGGAGATACCGTTTCAAGATGTTTATGGTAAATTCTTTTTAAACTAAAATCTTTTAAAGCAAATTTAACGGTTGGGTCTGCGGCAAGTTTCATTCCTTTTCTCAGGCGGTTAATATACACACTTGCTATTTTTCCTTTATCATCCTGCTTGTTGGTTTCTTCTTCTACAATGGAAGCAAGAATGTAAACCTGCTTCGGCGAAAGATCATGCTGCTGTGCTTTTTCCAATCTATCATTGTTCCAGAATTTTTGATCTTCTTCATATAATTTTGAAAATATTTTCTTCATGGGCGTATTCCATGTGTACGTATAAGTGTTTGGGATTACATCCGTCATCACAGTATTACTGTCCAGGTCATATTGTTGCAGCGAGTCGGCATTATTCAAAAAATTAATTGCAGTAAGTGAATCTGTTTCAAAATCTGATGCAATCTTTTTTGCAAGATCTTCTTTAGTTCTCAATTTAGTAATTACTAAATTCACTGGAACCTGCTTTCCATTATAAAGCATTTTTACAAGATGATACAAACTCATACCATCAGGAATTTTATATTTACCGGCTTTTACCTTTTGTGGATAGTCGGCGTAGGTAGCAATCTTATCAAACCAAAAATTTCCTGTGATAATTTTATTGGCAAGTAAACTGTCTTTTACATCCTGGTAATTAGCTCCCGTTTTGATATATAAATATTTTTTTTCAGGATTATTGGCTACAGGGCCAAAAATATTCCATGCACAAAAGGCAATTACAAAAAGAATGATCAGCAGGAAATATAAAATGATTTTTTTGGGTTTCATAGGACAGATTTGAAATTCATAATGAATATAAATCTTTTGGACATCTGTAAAATTAAAGGATTAATAAAAAACCCTGCCTTTTTCAGGGACAGGGTCATGTATTTTTTGATTAATTATTTTTGGGGCGCCGGGGCTTGTGTCTGTGGTGCAGATAATGGCGCTGTATTATTTTGTTGTGGTGCCAAAGGAGTTCCTACCGGTGCCTGGTTGATCAGATTATCTCTCGAGTTCACTCCACCTGATTTTGGTATAAACAAAGTAGAGGTAAGGCATAATACGCCAATAATTGCTGCAAAAAGCCAGGTACCTTTTTCAAGTACATCTGTAGTTTGTTTTACACCCATTAGCTGGTTACTAAATCCTCCAAGTGACGAGGACAAACCTCCACCTTTAGGGTTTTGAATCAGCACAATAACACCAAGGATGATGGATGATAAAATGATAAGAATTCCGAAAAGAAGTAACATATTAAATGATTTTTAAACTTTCAATTTTGGCTGCAAAGTACGCACTTTTGGAGGGATTCATCAAACTTAATTTTTGATACATTTCTATGGCCTTTTCTCTTTTGTCTTGTTTTATCAAAACCTCTGCCATGGCCTCTGTCAGCACATTTGCATTTTGGTTGGAAGCCTCCGCCGACGCCTGGATTATTTTTTCAATTACTTCATTTTGTTCAGGTAATTGTCCCGGATGAAGCCTTTTCATACTTTTTAGCCACGCAGTAAAACTTTTTACCTGCTTGCCAAGATGGTCATTTTCCAGATCTTCCTCAGAAATTTTTATTCCCTGCGATGCAAAATAATCTACTGTGTGAAGTGGTTCAAATGCAATTAATTCTTCATCTTCTTTTATACTGTTTGAATCATCTTCTTTCTTTTCTTCTTCTGTAACCCGATTTTCAGAAACAGGAATCTGGTTTATTTGTCCTTCTGCCGCAGTGGGGATATTTTCTTCTATTGTTTCATTTTGATTTTCGCCTTCATAAAAATCCTCATTCTTTTCTTCTTCTGCAACTTGATTTTCAGAAACAGGAATCTGTTTTATTTCCTGCCCGAAAGACTCAGTCAGGCGGGGTTCTTCTGTTGCCGCAGGAATATTTTCTTCAGAAATATGGTTTTGATTTTCACCTTCATAAAAATCTTCCTTCTTTTCCTCTTGTGCAACTTGATTTTCTGAAACAGGAATCTGATCTATTTGTTCTTCTGCTGCAGGGGAAATATTCTCTTCTGCTATTTCATTTTGTTTTTCGCCTTCATAAAAATCCTCTTTCTTTTCTTCTTCTGCAACTTCATTTCCCGAAACAGGAATTGGCATTATTTGTTCTTCTGTTGCTGCAGGAATATTTTCTTCAGGAATATGATTTTGATTCTCACCTTCATAAAAATCCTCTTTCTTTTCTTCTTCTGCAACTTCATTTTCCGAAACAGGAATCTGGTTTATTTGTTCTTCTGTTGCCGCAGGAATATTTTCTTCAGAAATATGGTTTTGATTTTCACCTTCATAAAAATCTTCCTTCTTTTCCTCTTGTGCAACTTGATTTTCTGAAACAGGAATCTGATCTATTTGTTCTTCTGCTGCAGGGGAAATATTCTCTTCTGCTATTTCATTTTGTTTTTCGCCTTCATAAAAATCTTCTTTCCTTTCTTCTTCTGCAACCTCATTTTCCGAAACAGGAATTGACATTATTTGTTCTTCTGTTGCTGCAGGAATATTTTCTTCAGGAATATGATTTTGATTTTCACCTTCATAAAAATCCTCTTTCTTTTCTTCTTCTAAAACTTCATTATCCGAAACAGAAATTGGCATTATTTCCTGCCCGAAAGACTCAGTCAGGCGGGATTCTTCTGCTGAAGGTGGAATACTTTCTTCTATTGTTTCATTTTGTTTTTCACCTTCATAAAAATCTTCTTTCCTTTCCTCTTGTGCAACCTCATTTTCCGAAACAGGAATTGACATTATTTGTTCTTCTGTTGCTGCAGGAATATTTTCTTCAGGAATATGATTTTGATTTTCACCTTCATAAAAATCCTCTTTCTTTTCTTCTTCTGCAACTTCATTTTCCGAAACAGGAATTGGCATTATTTCCTGCCCGAAAGACTCAGTCAGGCGAGGTTCTTCGACTGCAGAGGAAATATTTTCGAGAGGTTGTTGGTTTTTATTTTCTATCTCAAAAGAGGATTTATTATTTTCTTTTGATAAATGATCAGTATCAATTTTTGAAAGTTGATATTGAATCCAAAGAGGGTTATTAATATAGATACCGGTTTGCTTTGCTAATTCCTCAAACCTGGGATTATTATTTTTTTTATAATGATATAAAAGTAAAAACCTTGCCAGCGAACTGCACGGAAATTCGTTTACATTTTTTTCAAGCGTGTCAATATCATTGACAATATTTGAATAAAAAAGATCAGCGTAATTGGTATCTGCATTCATTAAAAATAGGTATTACCAGTTTGAAAATATTTTATTAAAGATACCTTGAGTTACAGTTTTAATAATATTATCCATTAATCCGGTTTCTGCCTGTTGTAATGTCTGGCTCGCAGGGAAATCGTAATTACTTGTTAAGTCAGTCTCAAAACTTTTATCAGGATCAGGATCTACGGTGTTTTTAAATATCAAATGAAATGAAACATTTATCCTGTTGGTTCCTGCGGCCTGGTTGGCTACGCCACTTGTGCTAACGCTATAATCGGATACATACCCGCTGATATCATAATTGGCATCATCATTATTTGTTTCTCTCAATCTTGTTTCACTGATTATTTGTTCCTTGAGTTTTTCAGTCAGTTGAGGTGCTAAAGTTGGATTTACATAGCGCGCTTTGTTCTCAAATAAATTTACCCTGAATGTTTTAATATTCGCAGGTATGGGGGAGCTATCTCTAAAAGAATATTTGCAAGTAGCAAAGCTGAATATAAATAACAGGAAGCAAAGTATTGAAGTGAGTTTTATATATTTTCCAGATTTCATTTTGTTATTTATTACACGAGGTACGTTATAAAAAAGAAGAACACGAATTTTCTACACTAATTTCACGAATTTTTAATATTAAAGTTATTCATCAACATTTATAATAAACAATTTAGCAATATTCTTTTAATTCAATAATCTTAATAATTCTACAGATAGCCATCCAAACTACTCATTAATATTATATTCTTTCAATTTTCTGTATAGTGTTCTTTCGCTAATTCCCAAGTCGCCGGAAGCGTCCCTCCTTTTTCCACGATGTTTTTTTAATGCTTTAATGATAAGGTCTTTCTCTGCGTCCATAATGCTTAAGGATTCTTCCACTTCCTGGTGTTCATCTATATTATTGTTGTTAAGAACTAATGGTTGCCCCGAAGAAATAGCCGGAGTACGGGGTTCTTCATGAAAATTATTCATCATAGTTTCATTTCTGAAATGTCTTTCATTTATAGAAGAAGGATTTTGCATTACATCAAAAAACATTCTTTTCAATTCGGTCACGTCCTTCTTTACGTCAAAAAATAGTTTATATAAGATTTCTCTTTCATTGGCAAATTCCTTTTGGTTATTTCCTTGCTGGTGAGAAGCCAAAACAGGCAGACGAGTGAAATTTGTATCAGGTAAAAATTTTCTTAATTCATCTGCGCTCACCTGCTTATCTTTTGAAAGTACAGACACTTGTTCGGCTATATTTTTTAATTCACGCACGTTTCCTGGCCACGGATAATTTACCAGCGCGTTTTTTGCATCTTCGCTTAATTGAACCGGAGAAGATTTATATTTTTCCGCGAAATCAACAGAAAATTTTCTGAACAATAATGGAATGTCTTCTTTGCGATCGCGCAATGCCGGCACTCTTATTGGCACTGTATTTAAACGATAATATAAGTCTTCACGAAATCTTCCGGAGTGGGTGTATTCCAACAAATCTCTATTAGAAGCCGCTATCACTCTCACGTCCGTCTTTTGTACTTTGGAAGAACCAACCCTGATGTATTCGCCTGCTTCGAGAACGCGCAACAAACGGGCTTGTGTACCAAGAGGAAGTTCTCCAATTTCATCTAAAAAAATAGTACCACTGTTCACCGTTTCAAAATATCCTTTGCGGCTATCAACAGCACCTGTGAAAGAACCTTTCTCATGGCCAAAAAGTTCGGAATCAATGGTTCCTTCCGGGATAGCGCCGCAATTAACCGCAATGAATGGATTGTGTTTGCGTGCAGAAAGCGAATGAATAATATGAGAAAAAACTTCTTTTCCCACGCCGCTTTCTCCGTTTATCAAGACACTCAAATCGGTGTTAGCCACTTGTATAGCCACATCTAATGCATACACCAATGCGGGCGAGTTGCCAATAATTCCAAACCTGTTTTTTATTGCTTGTTGATCCATTTAATCCTTTTCTTTTAGTAATTTTTCAATTTCTGTTCTCAAAAGAGGTAAATAATTTTTAATGATTGCCCAAATTGTATTATCATCCACCATATCATAATCATGCACAATTATATGTCTCAAAGCAATAATTTTCTTTTGATGAGAAACATTTATCGCTGAATTTAGTTTAGTTGCCTTTGAAAGAGCCTCACCAATAATGGATAATCTTCTTGCGACTGCATCAGTAACCGCTAAATTATTTTGATACTCTTCCCTGCTTTTAACATTAATCAAATATTCTTCAATGAGTTTTATTGACGTAAGAATATCCGATAAAAAAGCATTGGCATCTTTAACCATATATCCTTATTTTTTCCTTCTTAATCCGGGTTAACAAATATGGATTTTTCAATTTTTCATTAGGTACTAAATCAATATTTCTTTTTAAAATATTTTGTAATGAAAAAAGAAATTCAAAATAATTATCTGCATAATCCAGTTCAGCAATTTTCTCTTTTTGAAATTCATATAAAAAGTCAATATCGCTATTCTCATTGAAATCATTTCTTACTGCTGAGCCAAATAGCTCCAATGATTTTACTTTATGCTTTTTACAAGAAATGATTATTTCTTCTAATGAATTTTTTATTAAAGTATTCATCGCATTATTTTATTTCATTTTATTTTATAATTCCCATCAATGTTCCTGCTGTACATCTTTCTATAAACACATCCACATAATCTCCTTTATTCCAATTTCCGGCTTTAGGAAATACTACCATTTTATTGTGATCCGTTCTGCCTGCCCAATGTGCATTGCTTTTCCTGGAATCCCCTTCTATTAAAACTGAAAATGTTTTTCCCAAATCCCGTTCCATACTTTCAAGAGAATGAATCCGATGCAAAGCAACTAGTTCCTGCAACCTTCTTTTCTTTACTTCCAGAGGCACATCATCTTCGAATCTTCTTTCAGCAAGGGTTCCAGGTCGCTCTGAATAAAAATACATATAGGCCAGGTCATATTTACAATATTCAAAAAGACTTAAAGTTTCTTTGTGGTCTTCTTCCGTTTCTGTGCAAAAGCCTGTAATAGAATCGGTAGAAAGCCCGCAACCGGGAAGTATTTCCCGTATCCTGTTTACTTTAGAAATATACCACTCACGGGTATAAGTGCGGTTCATCATTTGCAAAATCCTTGAACTACCGCTTTGTACAGGCAGATGAATATATTTACAAATATTACCGTATTTCTTCATCGTAAATAAAACTTCATCCGTAATATCTTTGGGATGCGAAGTAGAAAATCTTACACGAAGTAACGGAGATATTTGTGCTACTTTTTCTAACAAGTTGGCAAAAGAAACTATTGAATTATCAGAAGCATTTGCCCATTGATAACTATCCACATTTTGCCCCAGCAAAGTTACTTCGCGGTAGCCTTCATTAAAAAGATCAGTGCATTCTTTAATCACAGAATCCGCATCACGGCTGCGTTCGCGGCCTCTTGTAAAAGGAACCACACAAAAAGAACACATATTATTACAGCCACGCATGATACTTACAAATGCAGTTACTCCGTTGCTGTTCAATCTTATTGGGGAAATATCGCCATAAGTTTCTTCGCGGCTTAATAAAACATTCACTCCCTTTTGTCCACTTTCTGCTTCTTCTATCAATGCCGGCAAAAAACGATAAGCATCAGGCCCCACCACGATATCTACTAATTTTTCTTCTTCCAGAAATTTTGATTTCAATCTTTCAGCCATACAACCCAATACACCAACAAGTAAACCCGGATTGTGTTTTTTCAATTTCCTGAATTCAGTTAATCTTTTCCTTACGGTAATTTCTGCTTTTTCGCGGATTGAGCAGGTGTTGATGAAGATCATATCGGCCTCCTCAAAGTGAGGCGTAATTCCAAAACCTTCTTGTTGTAAAATAGAAGCAATTACCTCGCTGTCAGCAAAGTTCATAGCGCATCCATAGCTTTCTATATAAAACTTTTTACTTAAAGTATTATGAATTCCATTTTTTGGCGCAAAAGCTTCTCCCTGCCTGCTTTCATCATGTTTTTTATCTAAAATCAGTTCTGCCATTTTCCAGTTTTAAAACTTAGGGGTGCAAAGATAACAAATAAAAAAAATTGCGACACTATGGCAGAAAGTTAATTCAAAGGAAGGGAAGGGGAAGGAAAAAATTTTAAAAGATATATAGGAGAAACCAATATAGTAAAATAAAGGTCAATTTGTAATTATCTTCTGTCAAAAGAATTGTAGAAAAACAGAATCTGGAATATTTGTTTGATTACTGGCTTCCTGGGAGAAAACAATATCTACTGGAATAGGCAAAAAAAATCCTTTTCACAAACACATGAAAAGGATTTAAAAATCTGATATCAAAAAATCTTAATAATCTTTGTTATAACCACCGCTTCTGCCGCCGCCGCCGCCGCTGCTTCTGCCACCGCCATATCCGCCGCCGCTGCTTCTGCCGCCGCCATATCCACCGCCGCTGCTTCTACCGCCGCCGCCGTATCCGCCGCCGCCGCCACTTTTCTTGTAGCCACTGCCTTCGGGACGAGGTTGTGATTCGTTAACGATTAATTTACGACCTTGTACTTCGCTCTCGTTTAATGTGGCGATAGCAGTCTTTGCTGCATCTTCGTCTTCCATTTCAACAAAACCGAAACCTTTACTACGGCCGGTGTTTTTTTCTTTAAGAATTTTTGCACTTGTTACAGCGCCATACTGAGTAAATAAATTACTCAAATCGTCGTCGGTCATTGACCAACTGAGATTACCTACATAAATGTTCATTGTAAAAACTTTTGTTTAATAAATAAAAAAATAACCAATTAATGAATCAGTAGCTACAATGAACTGAAGAACCTTATAAGAGAAACATCAGCCAAAAGGAAAACACACTAAACCATTAACAAGGTATAAAGATAACCTTTTATTTGAAATTCCATTATTTTTAAAAAAAATATTTTTCCATACCCTTTTTAGATTGATAGTAATATGAAGGCCGGATTTTACCAAATAGGTCATTTTGGACCATAAGCCCTTAACATATTGCAATTTTTAAAAATAAATACCCGTTAACCTGTTGCCATTATTTTTTTATATTTGATGAAATAATTCTTTTGAAAAAACTTTTTTTAATCTGCTTCCTTTATTATTGCCAGCTACCTGTTTCATTTTCACAAAAAAAATATTTTCAACAACAGGCAAATTATAAAATTGATGTTACTCTCAACGACGTAGAAAATACGCTGGATGGATTTGAAACAATAAATTATACCAACAATTCACCAGATACACTTTATTTTATTTGGTTCAATCTATGGCCTAATGCCTATAAAAATGATCGTACCGACTTCAGTGACCAATTGTTACAATTAGGAAGAACCGATTTTTATTTTAGTGATGAGGATAAACGCGGATATATCAATCGTTTGGATTTTAAAGTGAATGGGATTACTTCTAATTTGGAGGATCATCCGCAATATATTGATGTGGCAAAATTAATTTTACCTGCCCCTCTCCCACCAGGTCAAACCATAAAAATAACAACTCCTTTTCATGAAAAAATCCCATTCAATTTTTCCCGGGGTGGTCATGTAGGTCATACTTATCAAATTACGCAATGGTATCCAAAACCGGCAGTGTATGATAATGAAGGCTGGCACCCGATGCCTTATCTTGACCAGGGAGAATTTTTCAGTGAATTTGGGAACTTTGATGTTACAATTACTTTACCCAAAGACTATATAGTAGCGGCAACCGGGGAAATGCAAAATGCCGATGAAGTGAAATGGTTGAAAGAGAAAGCGGAAGTAAGCGGTCAGCCACCAGCTATCAGCCATCAGCAATCAGCCATCAACAATCAGCAATCGGAAAAGAAAAAACAAACTAAAACAAAAAAGAAGTACCAGCCCACCTACGAAAAGAAAAAAATCATCTTACAAAATCTGCCGCCTAACCCTTTACCTCAAAAAAGTAAAACACTCACGTACGTTCAAAATAACGTCCACGATTTTGCATGTTTTGCTGATAAGAATTTTTTAGTACTGCATGATACCTTACAATTAGCGTCAGGCAGAATAATTGACGCATGGTCTTTTTTTACTCCATCAGGATTGTCCGTTTGGAAAAACAGTATTCAATTTATAAAAGACGCGATAAAAACAAGAAGTAAATGGCTTGGCGAATATCCATATAATATTGTGACTGCTGTGGAAGCCAAATTAGGTTTTAGCGGAGGAATGGAATATCCTACCATCACCAGTATTTCTCCAATGCCAGATGAGAAATCATTGGATATGACGATTGATCATGAAGTAGGCCACAACTGGGTTTACGGAATATTAGCAACCAATGAAAGAGATTATCCCTGGATGGACGAAGGTATGAATACCTACTTTGACAACAGGTATGAAGAATTAAAATACCCTGAAAAATATTCAGTGGAAAATAAAAAAGATTTCATTGATAAAAAAATTCCCGTTGATTTTACAGACCTCGCATACAGAAATCAATTGGCTACCAAAAGAGATCAACCCATTGAAACCACTTCCCGGGATTTTTCTGAAACCAATTATGATGTAATCCCATATTATAAAACAGGTTTGTGGATGAAAAAATTACAGGATTTTGTTGGGGAAAAAGTATTTGATAGTTGCCTTCATGAATATTACAACCTTTGGAAATTTAAGCATCCTTATCCTGACGATTTTAAAAAAGTAGTGGAAGATGTAAGTGGCAAAAATGTGGATACCATTTTTTCGCTATTAACAAAAAAAGGAAGTCTCGAACCACAGAAAAAGAAAGAGTTGAAAGTCTCTGCTTTATTCAATTTTAATAATACAAATAAATACAATTATATTTTTCTGTCACCTGCTTTCGGCTATAATTATTATGATAATTTAATGATCGGAGGATTGATACACAATTATACTTTACCTGAAGAGAAATTTCAGTTTTTAGTTGCTCCACTGTATGCTACCGGAAGTAAAACTTTTACAGGAATTGGAAGGATTGGATATCATATTATGAGTTATGGAGCCATAAGAAAAGCAGAAATTTCTTTAAGTGGCGAGAAATTTAATATGGATGAATATACAGATTCCACAGGCAAAAAAAATTACATGGGATTCACTAAAATTGTGCCTTCCGTAAAACTGATTTTCAAAAATAAAAATGCCACAAGTTCTGTTAAGAACTGGATACAATGGAAAACTTATTTTATAAATGAAACCCAATTATCATTTAACATAGATACCGCGACACTCCAGGGTTCCATCACTTATCCTAAAACAAAAAGATACCTCAATCAACTAACATTAGCTACGGAAAATGATCGCGCATTATATCCTTATTCAGCAAATATCGTTGCGGAACAAGGTAAAGGATTTGCACGCATTACATTTGAGGGAAAATATTTTTTCAATTACCCAAAAGGCGGAGGACTTAATGCACGCCTCTTTGCCGGGAAATTTATGTATTTAGGCACTGAAGATTTTTTAGGGACTGACCGTTACCATTTGGATATGACGGGACCAAATGGCAATGAAGATTACACTTACAGTAATTATTTTATAGGAAGAAATGAATTTCAAAATCTACCTTCCCAGCAAATAATGATAAGAGATGGCGCCTTTAAAGTAAGGACTGACCTGCTGAACAGTAAGATTGGAAAAACTGATAATTGGCTTACAGCCCTAAATTTAAATACTGATTTACCCAAAGAAGTAAATCCTCTTCAGGTATTACCTGTAAAAATTCCTTTAAAAGTATTTTTAGATATAGGCACCTACGCCGATGCTTGGGAAAATAATCCGCCTACCGGAAAATTTATTTATGATGCAGGATTGCAGGTATCATTGTTTAAAAATATTGTGAATATTTATATTCCACTTCTTTATAGCAAGGTGTATGCTGATTATTTTAAATCTACCATTCCGAAAAATAAAAGATTTTTGGAAAATATTTCTTTCAGTATTGATATTCAAAATTTCCGTTTTAATAAGTATTTCGATTTACCCGAACTTTAATTCTGTTTGCAAAATTTAAAAATTAATTCCTTTGAAAATTTCCTACATACAGCATGCGGATATTGATAAAAAAAAATGGGATCAATGCATTGCTGATTCAAAGAATGAATTAATATATGCCTATTCTTATTATTTAGACGTAATGAGTAAAAACTGGGATGCCCTGATATGGAAAGATTATGAAATGATAATGCCGTTAACCTGGAATAAAAAATTTGGAATTTCATATCTACGCCAGCCTGCATTCACACAGCAATTAGGGATATTTGGAAATTCTCTTTTTGAAAATAACATAACTGAAAAATTTATAGATAAGGCGATGGAATTGTTTCCATTTGCAGAAATAAATTTAAACTTTGGCAATGAATATGCTACGATGAAAAAGTGTAATCTCATTCTTCCATTAAATAATTCTTTCGTCGAAATTAAAAATAGTTTTAATAATGATTTAATAAAAAATATTAAAAAAGCAAACAGAAACAATTTAATTTATACCTCATCAGAAGATATTGAAACAGCTATCCAATCATACAAAAAAACCTATTCTGCAAAGTTTCATTCTTCAAAAAAAGATTTTGAAGATTTTCAGCAATTGTGTCTTCTGTTAAAGACAAAAGAACAAATTTTTGTTAGGAAAGTAAATTCAAAAGAGGGGCATTTACTTGCAATAGCTATCTTCTTAAAGGATAAAAAAAGAATCTACAACATCATGTCAACCACTTTCTCCGAAGGTCGTAAACTGGAAGCTAACCATTTCTTATTGCACGAATTGATAAAAGAATTCTCAGGGCAAAATTTAATTCTCGACTTTGAAGGATCAGAAATTCCGTCTATTCATTCTTTTTATAAAAAATTTGGGGCAATTGAACAACAATATCCTTTTGTCAGAATAAATAAACTCAAATCCTGGCAACGTTTATTTAAAAATTTAAACGATCAATATAAATTTTCTAAAAGGAATCAGGCTTAAATTTTTCCTGTGAATTGAAATGAAAAACATCCGTATTCATGCGACTAACGTGGGGCTGGAAATTGAATTTTTTCGAAATTAATTTTTCAAAACACATTCTTTTAATTTTCTCCGAATGAAATTCAATAATCACTTCACCAACATTGCGCAACCATGAAGTATCGGCTTTAAAAATGCCTTGTTCTGCACCTTCAATATCTATTTTAAATAAATCTACTTTCTCAATATTAAACTTTTCTAAAAAAGTGGTTACACTATAAGTAATAACCTGTACCGGATTTTCAACACTTTCCTCTGTAATACCGGTATTATATTTTAGAGGGCTTTTTTTCAGATTCACAGATCCGTCTTTATCAGAAAGTGCTGCCTGCACTGGTATTACTTTGCCACTGGTAATTTCTGCCTGTAAATTTCTTTGTAAAAAGATAAAATTATCCGGATCGGGTTCAACACAATATATGATTGCGTCCGGCATCAGATGTAAAAAATATAAAGCTGCAAAACCAACATTTGCCCCTGCATCAATTATCACCTGCTTATTTGAAATATACGGCAATTCATAAATTCTTCTGAGGAAAATTTCATAGAAAATATCTATATCACCAACATAGGTTCTTAAAAAAATATTCCTGTCCGGAAATGCAGTTAAGGAAATTGAGAAAAATTTGTTTGAATAACTTTTAGCCTTATTTCCTGCCCGAATGACGCCCGGATGACCCGGTCGGACGGGGACGCAGGCAGGCGGGGTCCTTTTACTGAACCTATATATTTTAGTAAACCAAATAAGCGAAAGAAAAGATGAAAGGTTTTTTGTAGCAGTGTAACAGAAAATCAATTTGTTACCTGCTTCTTTTATCCGCTTCAGGACTTTCATATTGCCAGAGGTTTGGCATTCAGAATATATTCAGCAAAAATTAAATCGGGAATTGTGGTTATTTTAATATTATTTATTTCGCCTTCTATCAAATTTACCTTTATCCCAAAGGCTTCAACAACAGTTGCTTCATCAGTAAACGCTTCTTTATAATCAATAGAATAGGCCGGTAATAAAATTTTACTGTGAAAAGTTTGGGGTGTTTGTACCAATTTTATTTTATTTCTGTCCAGTATTTTATTCCCATTATTAGTTATCATCCTTACACTGTCTCTGCAGCTGACAGCAGGAATAGCGGTCCCGCTTTCCAAAGCAAATTCATAACATCTCTTAACCAAACTCTTTGTGAATAAACATCGTACGCCATCGTGAACAAAAATAATGGCTTCTTCATTCGCTACCATAGAAAGCCCGTTTTTTACAGAATGAAATCTTGTTCTGCCGCCTGAGATTATTTTAAATTTAGAAGCATCAAAGTATCCGTCAATAATTTCCTTGCCTTTGGCAATATGTTCTGCAGGCAAAACCAAAATGATCTCGATATCATCAAAAGAATCAAAAAATGTTTTGATACTATAATATAAAACGGGTTTATTTTTTAAAAGTAAAAACTGTTTTGGGATATTATTGTTCATCCTGGAGCCATTTCCACCGGCAACTATAATTGCAATCTTCTTCATACTTCATTTCTTTATAAAAAATCAGCTCCAAAGTAAGAGGATCATTTTCCTTGTTTTTATTTTGATTTAGAAATTTCTCTTATGAAAATCAATTTCCATAAATAGCAATCATGTTTTCTCCATCACTGTTTTTTAATCCTCGATACATTCCTGCACTATTGAAAACCAAAACAGCATTGCCTTTGGCATCCATTCCTATTAATCCTCCTTCGCCGTTAAGCGCTACTAATTTTTTCAACACCACTTCTTCGGCAGCTTCTTGCAAAGTCAGATTTTTATATTCCATCAGGCAGCTTACATCATAAGCAGCTACTGATCTAATAAAAATTTCTCCGTGTCCCGTACATGAAATAGCACAGGTTTTATTGTTGGCATAAGTGCCAATTCCTATCATGGGGCTGTCTCCTATCCTGCCGTATCTTTTGTTGGTCATCCCACCTGTAGAGGTAGCTGCAGCAATATTTCTATCGCCGTCACAAGCTACTGCGCCTACTGTTCCAAACTTTTTATCTTTCATCAGACCAACCAATTTATCATTTTTGTGATCGAGCTTATATAAATCACTATCTCTTATTTCGCGCCATTGATCGTAGCGGTATTGGGAATAAAAATAATCGTCGGGCTCTAATTTTATTCCCTGTTTAATAGCAAAATCATTGGCCCCTTTTCCACTCAAAAAAACATGACCGCTGTGAAGCATCACTTCCTCAGCAAGCTCTACCGGATTACGGATATTTCTTACACCTGCAATGGCTCCCGCTTCAAGCGTACTACCATCCATAATAGCCGCATCCATTTCATTGAGTCCTTTTTTTGTAAATACAGATCCTTTCCCCGCATTGAAAAGCGGATTGTCTTCAAGTATTACAACAGCAGCTTTTACTGCATGAAGCGATGTGCCTCCTATTTCTAAAACGGCATATCCCGCATTCAGGGCGTCAGAAAGCCCAACCCTGTAAGCCTCTTCAAGCTCCGGAGTCATATCTTCTTTTAAGATGGTACCCGCGCCACCATGTATGGCTATTGAAATTTTTTGCATTGATAAAAGCGAATTGAATTATTGTTTATTTGTTTGTTTACTGTCCGATTGACTCATACAGAGCAAAAATTTTTAAATAATATAACTATTAAAATCCTGTCAAAGAATTTACTTTTAGTAAACGAAAATTACAAATCCAAAATTACAAATCTGCGAGCAACCTTTTACATTCTGCCTGTAATTTTTCTTTGTTAATAGCAACAGTTCCTACTTCTTCACATACAATTCCGCCGGCAATATTGGCTATCACCGCAGCGAGGTGAATATTTGTTGTGGCTGCATAGATTAAAGAAGCAACAGCAATAACTGTATCGCCTGCTCCGCTTACATCTGCAATATTTCTCCTGTGTGAAGGAATTATTTCTTTACTATTATTTCCCTGGTAAAAAATTCCTTTTTCTGATAAGGTAATTAATGAAATATCATGATCCATTTTTTCCTTTAACTGCGCATGAATACCTGTTAGTAATTCCACCGAAATATCTTCAGGCAGTAAATTCAAATTAGTAAAAACCTCATTAAGATTAGGTTTAAATAAAGTAGCATTTCTATAAGAAAAGAAATTTTTTCTTTTAGGATCAACGGCCGTCGGTATTTTATTTTTTTTACACAATCCGATGGTATTTTCAATAATGGTTTTTGTAAGAATCCCCTTATTATAATCTTCAAAAATTAAAATATCTGGCTTTTCGGTAGTAATATATTTTTCAATTTGGTTTTGCAATTTTTCCTCATCAATATTATCTATATCATGAATATTTTCTGTGTCAAGCCGCATCATCTGCTGGTTGCGGCTGATGATCCTTATTTTATTGGTAGTAAGTCTTTTTCTGCTTTCAAGTATAAAGCGGGAATCAATATTTTTTTTCTGCAATAATTGTTTTACTTGCATCCCATCTTCATCATCGCCCAAAATGGTGAGCAATGCAACCGATGCTCCAAGGGCCTGAACATTCAAAGCAACATTAGCAGCACCTCCGATCCTTTGTTCTCTTTTGCTTACCGCTACAACAGGAACCGGTGCTTCCGGCGAAATTCTTTCCACATCTCCCCACCAATAAGTATCAAGCATCGCATCGCCAAGAACAGCGACTTTCATTTTTGAAAAGCCTGAGAATAATTTATCAATGTCAACACTCATTTAGCTTTTGATTTTATTTTTTTGATTGCTGATAGTAATGTAGTAAACTGGTATTCCTACCAAAACAATACCCAAACCCCATAAAGTATAAAGAGGCTTGAAAAATACCAGGAACACACAAAACACAGATCCTAAAATAATATAAAGTGCGGGCAAAAAAGGATACGCAAAAGCCTTATAGGGCCTTTCAATATTGGGCCGCGTTTTCCGAAGCACAAAAATGCCAATAATGGTAAGCACATAAAAAATAACCACTACAAATGCAATCATATCCAGAAGATCATTGTAACCACCACTTAAACATAAAATAGAAGCTACAACTGCCTGTGCCCAGAGCGCCCATTCAGGAACCGCTTTTTTATTGAGTGTTCCTGCTTTTTTAAAGAACAAACCATCTTTTGCCATGGTATAATACACCCTGGCGCCTGCAAGTATCAATCCATTATTGCATCCGAATGTAGAGATCATTATCATTACCGCGATTACAACAGCTCCATTATGCCCAAAAATTGCATTTGATGCAGCAACAGCAACGCGGTCTCCTCCCGGAAATGCAATTTGATCTAATGGCAAAGCATTAAGATACATCAAATTGGTAGCAATATAAATAAGCGAAACAATAAACGTACCCAGGAAAAGGCTGAGACCGATGTTTCTTTTAGGATTTTTAATTTCTGCAGCGATAAAAGTTACATTATTCCATGCATCGCTGCTGAAGAGTGAGCCCACCATTGAGGCAGCTATAGCGCCTATCAGAATGGCGCCACTTATTGGAAACCAGTTGCCATGTTTTATAAATTGGCCGTTTGCTTTCTCAAGTTGAGTCGCATGAAATCCTGTTTGCCAGTTCTCATGCCAGAAACTATGTTTCACCAAAAGAAATCCAAGAATGATCAATCCAAATAAAGATAAAAGCTTAATGGTGGTAAAACTTGTTTGAATAATTTTTCCTCCTTTGATACCTTTTGTATTGGTATAAGTAAGAAAAATTATTAAAGCAATTGACAGTAATTGAGCTGCAGAAATATGAAAATTTCCAAGGGAAAGTAAATAAACATTTTCTCCTACTTCAGGAATAAGGTAAGCTGTAAACCTGCTGAAAGCCACGCCTACGGCAGCAATAGTCGCAGTTTGAATGACAGTAAAGGAACTCCAACCGTATAAAAAACCAGCTAAAGGATTAAAAGCTTCTTTCAGAAAAACATACTGGCCACCGGCTCTTGGAAACATACCGCTCATTTCGCCATAACTTACTGCTGCCATCACAGTCATAAGGCCGGTGATTAACCAAACAATAATCAGCCATCCGGCGCTCCCTACATTTCTTACTATATCAGTGCTTACAATAAAAATACCCGAGCCTATCATTGAACCTGCTACAATCATGGTAGCATCAAATAGGCGAAGACTTGGCTTAAAACCTGTTGCTTGTTCGTTCATAAAAAAACCCGTTTATTAAAACGGGGTTGAAGATAAATATTTATTTCAGATTGAAGGTTGAATCATTTTTTATTTGTAGAATCCAATTCATTTAATCCTGCAATAACGTCTGGCGTAATATTCAAAGTAGAATCTTTATAAAACATAAAACCGGGTTCATAAGAAAATATATAAGAATACCTGCCATCCTTATTATATTGTTTCAAAAAATTTTGAATACGGGTCAAAATATCTTCTTTCATTTTTGAATTGTAATTATAAAGTTCGTTATCTATTGTTTGCTTGCGGGCCTGGAGATCCTGCTGCATTTTATTGATTTCCTGCATGGCAGATTCCTGTTCCTTTTGATTCATCGTTGAAGCTTTTTGCTGTAATTGCATAGCGCGGTTCTGGTATTTTTTCTGCATGGCAGTAATCTCATCATTAGCAGATGATTGCTTGCGTTCAAAATCTTCTTTTATTTTTTGATAATAAGAATAATTATTTTGAAGAGAATCAAGATCAATATATGCGACTTTGGATTTGTCGCTCAAATTATCTATAGAAGAAGCTACTGGTTCCTGAACTGTGACATTTTTTTTATGATGAAATTGTAAATAATATAGATAGCCAACCAACACTAATAAAATAGCATTAATAACAAGTAAAATATTTTTCATCCATATAAATTTAGGTTGGCAAGATAAAAAAAACGAATGGTTACATAAATAATCCTTTTTGATTTAGGAAACAGTTAACTAATAGATGAATAGGGCAGCAAATATCTAAACAAATGAATTTGTAACCTTTCTTAACTCACTCACTCTAATCTATCAAACAAACTTAAAATAAAATGAAAATAATTAACACCCTTACTAAAACAGCTATTTGTTTTGTTATTAGTACAGGTTTGCTTTATTTGCCAGTAAGCGCACAAAAAAGCCAGAAACTTACAGACCCTGAAATCGCTTCGGTAGCAGTAACAGCGAATCAGATTGATATTGAGTATGCAAAAATTGCGCAGAAAAAATCTAAGAATGCCGATGTTTTAAAATTTGCAGAAACAATGGCGAAAGATCACCAATCTGTTATTGACCAGGCAGTAGCTTTGGCTACCAAACTGGGAGTTACTCCAAAAGATAATGCTACTACCAAAGCATTTCTTGCTGGCTCTGTCAAGACAAAAGCAATGCTTAATTCAAAAAAGGGAAACGCTTTCAATAAGGCTTATATTGACAATGAAGTAGCCTATCACAAAGCAGCAATCAACGAAGTGGAGAATGTATTAATCCCGGATGCAACTAATAGTGAATTAAAAAGTTTGTTGCAATCTGCATTACCTCTTTTTAAAGAACATCTCGCTCACGCTGAAATGATTCAAAAAGAATTTTAAAAATGAAAAATTCATTAAAATTATTTAGAAGCAGCGTGTTCTTTTTATGCACGTTGTTTCTTTTAAATGGATGTTCGTCAAATGAGAACAATAAAAATAAAACGGAAGCTGTTACCCAAAAACCCTCACACGCAGTGGATACAGTTGTCATCAAACAAATGCAGTTTAATCCTGCTATACTTCATGTAAAAGTTGGAGATACTATTATCTGGATCAATAAAGGTATGGTTGACCATGATATTACTTCAGATAAAAATAATTCTTTTTATTCCGATACGCTTCACGTCGGGAAAACGTGGAAGATGGCAGTAAAAGACAGTGCAGGTTATCATTGCAGTATTCATCCAACCATGCAAGGAAGATTAGTGTTAAAATAGAGCTAACTTGAGCAGAGTTTTTATTGGAAAAATATTTAAAAAATTAATAAAATTGGACACGCGATTTGAACAATATTCTGATTTGGAAATTATCCATAAAATAAACGACGGTGATGTAAAGCTGTATGAAATATTGATCAGGAGATACAACTCTTTTCTTTACAGGATCGGCAGAACTTACAGATATAATCACCAGGATACGGAGGACCTGATGCAGGAAGCATATATAAATGCATACCTCAACCTGAAAAAATTTGAAAACAGGTCATCTTTCAAAACATGGTTTACAAGAATCATGCTCAACCTTTGCTATCAAAAAAAACAAAAGCTAAGTTTCAAAAACGAAATAACCGGCGATGATATTCAAAATGAAAAATCAAATATCATGTTTCATCATTCAACCAACAACGAAAAAATCACCGTGAATAAAGAACTTGGACGTGTATTGGAAAATGCCATTCATGAAATTCCCGAAGACTACCGGATAGTGTTTTCTTTGAGGGAGTTGAACGGATTAAGTGTTGCTGAAACTGCTGAAGCATTGGACATTAGCGAAAGTAATGTAAAAGTGCGGCTGAACAGGGCAAAGACAATGCTTCGCACAGAGATAAAAAAAATGTATTCTCCGCAGGAAATTTTTGAATTCAACCTGGTGTATTGTGATGGAATGGTAAACAGAGTAATGACACAAATAAATGAATTAAAAAAGATAGAAGATGAAAAATGAAAACGCTTTGTATTCAAATTTTGATGAAATATGCCTTGATGAAATTGAGGCAGATTACACCAATCTTTCAACAAAAATACCTTGCAGCAGCGAAAAGTTTTTAATGAATGATGATGAAAAGATTAAACTAATTGCAAATCATTTTGAAAGAATTATGCATATACTGGAGCTTGATTTGAATGATGATAGCCTGAAAGGAACTCCCAAAAGAGTAGCAAAGATGTATGTAAAAGAGATTTTCAGCGGATTAAATCCAACTAATGAACCTGAGATAACTTTGTTTGAAAATAAATACCAGTATAATAAAATGCTGGTTGAAAAAGACATTACGCTTTATTCTTATTGTGAGCATCATTTTGTACCAATCATTGGAAAGGTGCATGTAGCTTATATTTCAAAAGGAAAAGTAATAGGATTATCAAAAATAAACCGCATTGTACAATACTATGCAAAAAGGCCGCAGGTGCAGGAACGCCTTACCAACCAGATAGCTGATGCTTTAAAAAAAGCAATAGGCACAGAAGATGTGGCAGTGGTAATAGATGCAGTGCATCTTTGTGTAGCATCGCGCGGAATAAAAGATACAGGAAGCAGTACCATCACTGCGCAATATTTCGGAAAATTTATAAATGAGGAAACAAAACAGGAGTTTCTTGCATTGATAAAGTGATTAGCTAATATTGCCGCTTTTTAAAATTAGAAGATTGACTTTTAAAACAAGCCTGAATGTGTGCCAGTTCTGACAAATATCAATATATTCTTATCATCATCAGTCTGCCATATTAATAGCCAATCGGGATTAAGAGGACATTTCCAACAATCGCTATAATCTCCACTAAGTTTGTGTTGTTTAAATTTTGCCGGAAGAGTTTGCTTATTGGCAATCATTAAAATAACTGACTCAATTATTGCTTCTTTATACCCTCTTCGCAATAAACCTATAATCCTTTTTAAATCTATTTGTGTATTGTATATTATACATTACTTTCTAAGATCGGTAAACAATTGCTCTACAGATTTTGCTTTGTTGGTTTTGCCTTTTCGTGAATCATCAATAGCTTTTTTTGTAGTAGCGTTTGGTTCCTTCAGTATTTTAGCAAATGGCAACGTTTCTATTAATTCTACAAACTTTTTTGCTTGCCTGGTTTTTGTATCAATAGTAATGTAGGTCATAATTCATTATTTTACAATCAAAGATAATCAAAGGAAGGTAAAATTATTGTTCACAGTAAACAAAGAAATAATATCCATGATTCCTATTTCTTTCCTACGGATTGCATCCATAGTTACTCACATTCAACCCCGTTGGGGTTTCTCATATCTGTTTCAAAATCCTCAATATTTGTTTGTTTACTGGAATGGAAATACTTTCTTATTTCTTATTTTTTATTTCTTATTACTCATTTTTTATTTCCCTATTCACTTATCTACTTCCCGAATAAAGTTCATATTCCATAAGACGGCAATCAATTTTTCCTGTATAAAATTCTATTTTACGTTTTGGTTTCAGGCCAATTTTTTTTGCGAGATTTAGATTTCCTGTAAAAACATAGCCAATGTATCCTTTACATTTTTGTTTCATAAAATCTCCTATCCGCGCATAAGTTTTTTCTAATTCAATTTCGTCGCCCATTCGTTCTCCATATTCCGGATTAAAAAAAATGATTCCATTTTCATTTTCAGGAATAGTAGTTTCTTCAAATTCGCAAACTTTGAATTCTATCAAATCTGCAACTCCAGCTACCCCGGCGTTTATTTTAGAAATGTTGACAGCATCTTCACTTATATCGGTTGCCACTATTTTCAAGCCAGGAAGTAACTTAATCTGATCGTGTAATTTTTGTTTTTCTTTTTCAAAAAATTCCTTATCAAATCCTGCAATATGCATAAACCCATAATTTTCTCTAAACAAACCGGGCCGTCGATTAGTAGCCAGCATTATTGCTTCAATTGCTAATGTGGCCGAACCGCACATCGGATTTATAAAAGGAGATTTGCGATCCCATTTTGTAGCCAGTAAAGTAGCAGCTGCCAGCGATTCCATCATCGGCGCTTTCCCCGGAATTTTTCTGTATCCATGTTTGGATAAAGTTTCTCCCGAAGTATCAATAAATATTTCGGCCTGATCATTTTTCCAAAATAAATTGATTACGATTTTATCTAATTCAGATCCTGAATCGGGACGTTCATTAAATTTATTTCTGAAACGATCCACAATCGAATCTTTCACTTTTACATTGGCAAATAATGAATTATTAATGGTGGGATTATCAACTTTACTCGTGATAGAAAAATAACCATTCTTTTCAATGATTGAATCCCATTGAATCTGAGAAACCGTTTGATATAACTCATCAGGATTATTACAAAAAAAAGATTTCAGGGAATATAACACCTGGCTGGCGCAACGAAGATTCAAATTGAGACGGATACAATCATTTAAAGTTCCGTTCAATTCAATTCCTGTTGTAAAATTTTTTGAAATTCTAAATCCTAATTCTGTTATTTCCTGATGGAGAAAAGGAGCTAATCTTTTGCTACAGGTAATAAAAATGCGGCTTGGTTTATTGAATGAATACATAAACTGCAAACTTAAACTCAATTTAAATTATTTATGCATTCTAAAAAGAATAAATTGTATTGATTAAGATTTCTCTATGAAAGTAACTTCTATTTCATCTATCAGAAAATGATTTTTGTTTCATGCACTATCTATGCTTTATCCATGCTTTATCTATGCCTTTGCTATGAAGTATCTATGGAATTAATTGATAGATGCCAATCTTAATTTTAAAATTGCGTGTTGGGTATTTTTAAGGAGCGAATGAGTCATAGACTTAACCCTGTGCATATGAATGATTCTGGCAGATTCCGGAATAATATGCAATTCATTCATTAACCTGGAAATAACTGATTCGTCAAATACATTTGCTATATCACAGGCTTTATAGAAATTACGGTGCATGCCCATCGCATCTAATACGTTGGGAAAATCTTCATATTCCGGGAAGGCAGTATATTTTTTTACAAAATAAAAATTTACGCCATTAATCTCTTTTGTATAAGCCTTGTAAATATTTTCCATGATTCCTGTTTTTAGAATTTACGATAAATACCATCCAATCGTTTCAATAAAATTTAGTGCCATTCATTTTTAGAATGATATTTCACAGGTACGAATCATTGGTTTTTTACATGAAATACTGCTTCTACAAGCTAAATGCGTTATTATTTTTAAATTGTGTATATTTTTTAAGAAGTATAATTTTTTACAATCATTGTTGAAAAAAATCTACACAAATCGTTTTAAGGGATTAGTGATCGGGAATAGCCTTTGTTGAGAAATAACTTAAGGGAATTATCCGGAGTAATTCAGAGGATGGAGGTTACAATAAATAACTAAAGTGATAAGAGTCAGGTTTAAATGAGTATTTCAGAGGATGAAGAGAAATGTGGGATAGTGTTATAAAAACAGTGTAAAATTATAGTATGTTAAGTTCGTTTGCAAGTATTTTGGGAATTATTTATTCACATTTAACAAATGTGCATTTTTGTTTCTATTTCTGTACAAAATTAAATTATACTACAGAGTGGAGCACAGAAAATGTGAGGCCTGTTCTTTAAGGGAAAAATTCTTTATATAAAATATTGATACAAACAATAAAAATAAAAAGCGCTTTCGATTTGTTTTATCATGAAAGATAAAATTCTTCTTCTGAGAATAATGTGTTATGCACAGTAAAACAATAAATATTAAAGAATTCCCTTTTCAGAATTAAGACATATTTTTTGATTTTCTAATTAATTGTTCTTTAACTATAAATTATTGTTGACCGAAGATTACTTTCTGCGAAAATTCTTCGTGTGTATCCATATCAATAAATTGAAGGATATAAATTCCTGGGGAAATATTCCCGGTCCTTTTTATCTGAAGCTTATTCCCATTTGCGGTATTGAAAATAATTTCCTTTAATTTTTGATTAAGAATATTTATTAAGGTTATTTTATAGTTATGATCATTGGATTGGTAAAAATTAATATTTAAAATATCATTTACCGGATTCGGGTAAATAGTAATCCCTGATGTGACTTGTTTTTGAAGGAAAATAATATTGCTGTAACTAAAAGTATTATCCTTTTTAATCAATTTAAGTCTATAAAAATCCTGTGGTCCCGGGCTCGGATCTAAGAATTGGTATTGATTGTTTTCGGACGGAAGATGAGGACTCATATTACCAATCTCTGCAAAACCAGTATTTGTTTTTCTTTCAATAACAATTTGATCGAGGTTATTGGTATTGTTGATTGACCAGTTTAATTGAGCTTTTTCATCTATAAATTTACCTGTAAAATCTATCAGAGAAAAATCCAATGTAGTATAGCAACTTCCATTAAGATCAAAATAATAAGTCCTATTGATACAGCCACTATCAACTGAAATATGGCATACATACACCCCAGTATCGGATGGCAGCACATTTGGTATATAGTAATTGAATCCGTTACTGACTGCTACACTGTCCGTTGCGTCTTCACTTGGTTTCAGAAACCAGGAATAGGTAGCATTATAAATGGTATCTACACTTAAAGTAGCAGGATTTAGAAAACAATTTTCCGTTGATTGTATTCCATTATCAGCCAGAGGTAAAATAGGTACATCATCTAAAGCAGCATTACCGCAGGCGTCTAAAGCTCTTAACCTGATGAGCGAATAGGTAGTACCGTTATTTATAGTAAAAACAGGACTCGCCTGAGGGGGTGTTATTAGTGAAGGTATTGCCGGGGTGCTCTCGATTATCTCATAAGTAAAAGGGCCTACGCCAAGAGAAGCTACCGCTCCAACACTAAATCCGTTTATATCACATTGATAGGCGGTAGAACTGCTTAGATCCGGATATTGGTAAGGTGAAATGGTTACGGTATCATAAACACTTATAGGACAAGCCCCTAATGATTTATAATTTACGACATAAGTACCAGGCCCAAGATTATAAAAAGAATAAGTGGATCCTGAGACAAAATCAGGGCTAATAGAAACCGATGTTCCGTTTTTAACGATAATATTTACACTAACAGGCGACATGTTTGTTGATATAGTAGTATTTATATCACCTGAACCATTAAGCCACACCGATCCCGGACATCTGGGATTCACTGATGGCGTATGTATTAAATAACTTATTATAGGGGCAAGATAAATCGTGTCTTTACTTCCACATCCATCTGTACCAATGATTGTATATTTATCGGTAGAATCAAGTGCGGGTAAGTTATCTATCGAAAAGGTGGAAGTATTATAAACTGAATCTTTTACCAATGAATCACCAGGAGTATAAATTTGGATATTAACAGGTAAGATACCATTCACATTTATATTAAATTTTGAAAAACCTAAATTACATGATGTGGAAGCTGTGGCTGTAAGGGAAAGCGCAGCAGGCGATACACTAAAAGGAACTTTTAAAGTATCATTACAACCGGATACAATCAGGGCTAAGTATGATCCATAAGGAATATTATTAGCCTGTGCAATACTACTACAGCCCAATGTGTCATTAGTATTTGTATTAATAAGGCAATAAGTTGGGGTGATCAAATTCTGCTGTCCTGTAATTTGCGCAGTAAACGTGGTGCAGGTTTTATTACTTATTGTCACATTAGGATTTACTGAAGGTAATGGCCTGCTTGCAGAAAAACTATTTATCATTGTGGTATCAGGACAGGCATTTGTAGATTTAATATAATAATTACCATAATTAATGTTGGAGAAAACTCCACTCGTATTGCATATAATTAAAGAAGAATCAGTAGCATTATATAAACAAAATTCCGGATTGGTTAAATTGTGTGTTGTTGCAGTAGCTGTAAAAGTGGTACAGAGCTTATTCGACAAATTAATATTGATATCATTTACAATGATTGGGGGGCCTACATTAAAGCATCGTGTTATAGTTGTATCTGAGCAAGCATCATAAATAGTAACACAGTAACTTCCAAGAGGAATACTGTCAAAAATGCCTGTTGTATTGCATGCTCCAACCAATATGTGATTTACATCATAAAGACAAAATGTAGGATTTGTAAGACTGTCGCTATTGTTATTTATATTAAGTCCAAAATTGGTACAAGTAACATAAGAAGGAGTAATTACCGGATTAACTTTAGGTATTGGTTTACTTACAGAGAAACATCTTGTAATAGTTGTATCAACACAGCCGTCTTTAGTAACAATACAATAATTAGCATTAGTTGGTACATTATTAAAAACACCTGAAGTATTGCAGGAAATATTAACACCCATTGAATCAACCAGACAGTAATTGGGGTTAGTTAGATTTTGCTGGCCCGTTATTGATGCAGAAAAAGTGGTACATGTCTTATTACTAATCAACACATTGTTCCCAACTGATAAAACTGGCGCGGTTACAGTAAAAAATCTTACAATCGTAGTATCAGTGCAGGCATCATTAGCTTTAATAGAATAAGATCCATACGGAACATTTGTGAAAATACCTGTAGAATTACAAGCCCCAACCTGAACATTATTGACATCATATAAACAAAACTGAGCTCCAAAAAAATTGGTGATTCCAGTTACAGTAGCAGTGAAATTATTACATGTTTTGTTAGAAATGTTCACATTAGCATCTATCGAAGGAACTAAAAAAAGTGAAATTGTTACCTTTTTTATGTTCCCGCAGGCATCTTTGGCAAAAAGATCAATGGAATGAACTCCTGTAACAATAATATTATTAAAATTACCAGTAGCAGACCAGGTGGTATCACCTGGTGAGGTTACTACACCATAACTAAAACCGGGTATAGGCGCGACCTGGCTATTATTTCCTTTACTATCTGTAATTCCTATATATCCTGTAGCGTGATCACAATCTGTTTTTGCAAAATTATATGAATTTATGTTCCAGGTATAATTAAGAAGAGTTACATTTCTAGTCTGAATAGCGCCGCATGAATCTGTCATTTGAATGTAATAAGTACCAGCTCCTAATCCTGTAAAAACTCCAGATGAATTGGAAGTGCCAACATTCATAGGTGATGGAGCAACAATCGAGAAAACAAAGGGAGCTCTTCCATTCAAAAGTAAAGCTCCAACACTAACACTTCCATTAAATCCATTATCGCAACTAACATCTGTATGATTAAGCGAAAAAATCGGAGCAGCATAAGATCCAGTCACTACAACACCGGATTGGGTAAAAGTAGCATTGGTAACAATGTCATTTACAATTACAGTATAGATGCCGGAAGATAATCCTGTAATCGAATCAAGGACAGTAAAATTAGTATTAACAGGGCCTTGTACTTTATATTGATAAGAACCCGAACCGCCGGTAGCAACTATTTTTATAGCCCCTGTTGCCTCACATCGCGATTCATAACCTATGTTTGTAGCTGTTAGTTGGGCAGATGCTCTATTAGAACAAAGTAAGCCTATAAAAAATAAGATCTGAATAAGATAGTAATTTTTTTTCATAGGGCATATTTTCGTTAAAAGATTGAAAATCCATTTTCTCAAAGGGTTTTTCTTTAATTCTAACGAAAATCGAGGCATTTTATTGAATACGCTCCAATTAAAAGTAAAACCACTCACAATACAGTAATTATCCTTCAATAGTCTAAAAAAAATGAATTAATAAATCCGAGGTTATATCAAATAGAATAAAATTGGATGGTTGAGTTTTAGAAAATTGATTTTAATTCTGGTTTTTTCTTTTAATTTCCTCTTAAAAAATTTGGATATCCAATTATAAACATTTAAGTTTGCCTGATATTTTTAAACAAAGAATCCAACCCAAATAAAGACCTTTAAAATAGATTATTCTATTTCTCTGATCCCATTCCTAAAAAAATCGTTCTATTACAATAAATCAGCTGTATTATTGTTTATACAGTTCAATGAAATTTTATTATGGTCAGATTTTTTTTATCGTTATGCTGTATTTTATTTATAGTATTCTTATTTACTTCGTGTGCCAATACTAAAAAAGTTGTTTATTTCAACAATGTTCCCGACAAAACTTTTACTTCAGGAAATACAGAAAAGCAAACTCCTATCAGACCTAACGATATTTTAAGTATAGTTATTAGCAGCGCTAATGCAGAGGCCTCAGTCCCTTTTAATTTACAAAACAACAATATAAGTAGAGCTACTACTGTAACAGGTAGTAACACAGAATCTGGAGGCTACCTTGTAAATGCAGATGGTAACATAGATATGCCTATGTTGGGAGCTATAAAAGCTGCGGGGTTTACTAAAAGTCAATTAAAAGAAAATATCGTCAATTTAATTTTATCAAAAAAACTCCTTGTAGATCCCATAGTAGATATTCGATACCTGAATTTTGAGGTAACCGTGCTTGGGGAAGTTGCCAAACCTACCGTTATTACAGTTCCAAATGAGAAAATCTCATTGCTAAAAGCAATCGGCCTTGCCGGTGATTTGACGATTTACGGAAAACGGGATAATGTATTATTGATCAGGGAAGAAAATGGCGAAAAAATTACCCGGCATATTGATTTGAATTCAAGTGATTTTTTTAATTCTCCATATTATTACTTACAGCCGAATGATGTAATTTATGTTGAACCTAACAGACAAAAAGCAGTAACAGCCGTGAGAAATCCAAACATATTACCGATAATATTTAGTGCCTTGTCTGTAATTGCAATAATTATTGATCGATTACCAAATTTGTAGGTAATTTAAATAAGTTTTTTAAACATGCAACAAAGTAGGCAAAATAGAATCACAGATGAAAAAGAGGATAATATGATGCATCAATTTGCATCAAAGTATCTTCCTTACTGGCCTCTTTTTTTATTAGCAACAATTATTGCTATTGGACTTGCATACACCTATCTTCGTTATACAGTCCCGGTTTATGAGGCTACAGCTACTTTACTAATAAAAGATGATAAGAAGGGAAATGAAGAGTCTAAATTAGTAGAATCCCTTGACCTGATCTCATCTAAAAAAATAGTTGAAAATGAAGTAGAAATTATACAGTCCCGTAAATTGATGGAAAATGTAGTTAGGTCACTTGGCCTCTATGCACAAATCTATGAAACAGGAGACGTTCATAGTGTTTTAGCATACACCAGTTCTCCAGTCTCCATTATTGCTTTATATCCCGATTCTTTGAGTCCCTCAAACGAAATTGAACTTAATTATGATTTTAACAGCCATTTGGTGACTTTAAATCACTTTTACAAATATGCCATTGATACAATAGTCTCTACTCCTTTTGGGAAATTAAAATTTATTCCCAACCAATATTATTTTAAACCTGATAAACCGACAAAACAACTATATTTTACTTTATCAGATCCTAAAAGTATTGTGCCCTCATTTTTAGGTGGGCTCAAAGCAGAATCAGCAAGCAAATTATCTTCAATTGTGGATCTAAGTTACAGAGATGTAGATCCGCTAAGGGCTGAAAATATTTTAAACCAGTTAATAACTGCTTACCAGCAATCTGCAAATGAGGAAAAAGATTCGCTAGCAAACAATACTTTAACATTCGTAAACGATAGGTTGGCAATTGTATCACATGATCTTGATTCAATTGAAAAAAAGGTTGAACAATATAAATCAGGAAACCAGGCTGTAGATATAGGTGTACAGGGGCAATCGTTTTTACAGAATGTAAGTGCTAATGATCAGAAATTGGGCGACGTGGGTACTCAGATTGCAGTATTGGATCAAGTTGAAAGCTTTGTAAAGTCAAAAAACAACAGTAATGGAGGAATTGTTCCTTCCACTTTGGGTGTAACCGATCCTATGCTTAATCAGCTAATAGATAAATTATACACTTCTGAACTTGAATATGATAATTTAAAGAAAACAGTAGGTGAAAATAATCCAAGTTTAGTTGCTATTGCAGATAGGATTAATAAAATAAAGCCCAGTATTTTAAGCAATATTAGCAGTCAACGACAAAGCCTTAATGCTGCCCGACAAAATATTAATGAGACAAACGGTTCATATAATTCCATGCTACAGGCAATACCTTTAAAAGAGCGTCAATTGCTTGATATAACCAGGGAGCAGCAAACAATAACAAATCTGTATGCCTTCCTTCTTCAAAAAAGAGAAGAGAGCGAAATAGCTGCAGGATCAGCGGCCTCAAACAGCAGAGTTGTGGATTATGCGCAATCAAGCCCCGATCCTGTAAGCCCGAAGAAAATGATTATCTATCTTGCTTCAATCATTTTGCTTTTGGGGCTGTGTGGTGCATTTATTTTTATAAAAGAATTTTTGACAGGGAAAGTTTTATACAGACGTGAAATAGAATCCCTCACTTCTATCCCCATATTAGGTGAAATAGCTTTTGATAAATCAAAGGAAGAAATTGTAATAGAAAAAGGAAGAAGAAGTTTTATAGCTGAAGAATTTAGAAAATTAAGAATATCCCTGTCTTTCCTGGGAATTGATTCCGCACATAAAAAAATATTGATCACTTCTAGTATTTCTGGAGAAGGGAAGAGTTTTATATCAACAAACTTAGCAGTAAGCCTTTCTTTAACAGGGAAAAAAATAGTTTTAGTTGATATGGATCTTAATAATCCTTCTATCGATAAAATGCTAAATATAAACAGAGAAGAAGGAATTACAGAATATTTGGAAGGAGAAAAAGATCCGGAAGAAATCATAAAGCATGTAGAAGCTCATGAAAATTTGTTCTTTATTTCAGCAGGAGCTGTCCTTCCGGAAAATCCATCAGAATTATTATCAAATGGAAGAGTAGATGACTTAATTAATTATTTAGAGAATATCTTTGATATTGTAATTATTGATACCTCACCAATGGTATTGGTTACAGATGGGTATTTACTTACCGGATTGTGTGATGCAACTCTTTATGTGGTGCGACATAAATACACGCCAAAAATGCTTATTAAAAGATTAGATGAAAACAGCAATATAAATCCTATAAATAACCCTGCCATTATTTTTAACGGCGTGAAGATGAGAGGCTTTTTCAAAAATAATTATGGTTACGGTTATGATTATGTATATGGAAATAAAGACAGAAAGAAAGAGAGCAAAAAGCCAATAGCAAAATATTAAAATCCTAATATGATGAAAAATTTTCAATCTCAATACATTAAGATGTAACTGAGGGTGGCGAAGCCATGTTCTTCTTATTGTGTTGCTAATATCAATCCTTTGGATGACTGCAAATTTTAAATTTTAAAATAAAAATTATGCAGAAGAATTGGTATATCATTTATACAAAGCCGAAATGCGAAAAAAAAGTCGCCGCTTCATTTACAAAGAAGAAAATCGAGAATTTTTATCCTGTAAACTGTAAGCAAATAACCATTTTAAGAAGAAGGAAATTGCATCAGGAACCTTTATTTGATTCTTATGTATTTGCAAATATTCCAGAAACTGACATCCCCAAAATTAAAATGGTAGATGGTGTTGTAAATCTGGTATATTGGAAAGGAAAACCGGCCACTATTGGTAAGGATGAAATAGAAGTAATGAAAGAATTCACTACAAATCACCAGGATATCAAATTAGAAAAAACCTTGGTTAATCTGGCTGATGTGGCAAGAGTAACAGAGGGACCGAAATATGCAATGGAAGGAAATTTATTAACTGTTAAAAATACAACAATTAAAGTGAATTTGCCGTCTATTGGATTTACTATGATTGCCGAGGTAATTCCTGAAAACGTATTAGGCCCGGAAGTGTCATTTGGAAACAGAGATATGATTTTACAGTCTTAAAAAGTTATTTTTTAATTTTATAAGTCACTTAACTTGGGTTACAATAAATAAATTTTATTATATCTGCATTTAAATATACTCTCGCAAAAGGAATAGACTAAGCTTACACCAATTATTTAAGAACCCACTATTACCCCCAGTTTTTTATCTTAAATAGTCTTTCCAAATCATAATAATTTCTAATAATGAAGACAGCACTGATCACCGGTATAACCGGGCAGGATGGGGCATATCTTGCCGAGCTCCTTTTATCCAAAGGATATTTAGTACATGGTGTTAAGAGAAGGTCATCTCTGATCAATACTTACCGTATTGATCATTTGTATGTAGATCCTCATGAAAATCATGCAAATTTTAAATTGCATTATGGTGACATAACAGATAGCACTAATCTGATTCGTATCGTTCAGGAAACGCGTCCTGATGAAATATACAATCTTGCAGCAATGAGTCATGTAAAAGTGAGTTTTGATAATCCTGAATATACCGCTAATGCAGATGGCATTGGGGCTTTACGATTGCTGGAAGCAATAAGAATCTTAAAATTAGAGCGCAAAACCAGGATTTACCAGGCATCTACTTCTGAATTATTCGGCTTAGTACATGAAGTTCCACAAAAAGAAACCACACCGTTTTACCCGAGAAGTCCTTATGGTGTGGCAAAACTATACGCTTATTGGATCATGGTAAATTACAGGGAAGCGTATAATATGTTTGCCTGCAATGGCATACTTTTTAACCATGAAAGTCCATTGCGCGGTGAAACTTTTGTGACCCGCAAGATTACGCGTGCTGTGGCAGCTATAGCCCAGGGATTACAGGATACTTTATTCCTCGGAAACTTAAATGCACAAAGGGATTGGGGGCATGCAAAAGATTATGTAGATGCTATGTGGAGGATCTTACAGCAAGATGAACCTGAAGACTTTGTAATTGCCACAGGCATCACTACAACAGTAAGGGATTTTACTGAAATGGCTTTTGCAGAAGCTGGAATTGAAATAGTATTTCAAGGTGAAGGAAAGGACGAAAAGGGAATTATTAAGTCATGTAACAATGAAAAATATCAATTACCTATTGGGAAAGAAGTGGTAGCCATTGACTCTAATTATTTTCGACCTACGGAAGTGGATTTGTTAATTGGAGATGCTACTAAAGCGAGAGAAAAATTAGGATGGCAACCGGAATATACTCTTAAAGAAATGGTGAAAGAAATGGTTACCAGCGATCTGGAAACCTATAAGATGAGCCTGGAAAGAAAATATTTCATGTAATTAAACGAAAATCTCAAAAAATTTATTTTGATTACAGTAAAAAGAGTTTTAATTGATATTCCTATTTAATTCATTTCAAAAAACAGAAGAAACAAAATGAAAGAAAGCTTTGACAATAAAACATTATTGATAACGGGCGGCACCGGATCTTTTGGAAATGCTGTGTTAACACGTTTCCTACCTACAAATATTAAAGAGATACGAATTTTCAGCCGTGATGAAAAAAAACAGGATGATATGCGGCAATTGTATCGCAATGATAAGATAAAATATTATATTGGCGATACCCGCGATAAAAGAAGTGTGGATGCGGCTATGCACGATGTGGACTATGTATTTCAGGCTGCTGCATTAAAGCAGGTGCCTTCGTGCGAATTTTTTCCTATTGAAGCCGTAAGAACCAATATCATGGGTTGCGAAAATGTATTGGATAGCGCCGTAGAACATCATGTAAAAAACGTAATTGTATTAAGCACCGATAAAGCGGTTTATCCTATCAATGCCATGGGCATGTCTAAGGCTTTAAGTGAAAAAGTAATGGTAGCCAAAAGCCGTAACTTAAACGGAACAGGTACTACCTTTTGCGGTACACGCTATGGAAATGTAATGGCCTCAAGAGGTTCCGTAATTCCATTATTTATTGACCAGATTAAAAAAAGATTGCCACTAACGATTACGGACCCAAATATGACCCGTTTTATGATGACGCTTGAAGATGCTGTTGAATTGGTGATTTTCGCTTTTGAAAACGGGCAACAGGGAGATATTTTTGTTCAGAAAGCGCCTGCAACTACTATTGGAACATTGGTCCAGGCTCTTAAAGAACTTTATAAGGCTACTAATCCAATCAAAGAAATTGGCACAAGGCATGGAGAAAAAGTATATGAAGTATTGGTAAACAGGGAAGATATGGTGAAGGCGAAAGACATGGGAGATTTTTACAGAATACCGGCAGATACCCGTAATCTCAATTACGAACAATTTTTTTCCGAAGGAAAAGACATTTCAAAGGTAGAAGATTATCATTCGCACAACACCCACAGGTTAGATTTGGAAGAAACAAAAAAACTGTTACTAAAGCTGGACATGATCCGCAACGACTTACAACTAAATGCAAAATAGACCTGAATGCGTAAGAGGAGGTGTTTATAAAGATGAACGTGGCATTCTACAATTTGTAAATGATGAACATCCTGGGAAATACAGAAGATTTTATATTATTACACATCCTGATACTGACATTGTGAGAGCGTGGCAAGGACATAAAATTGAAGAAAAATCTTTCTTCGTTGTGAAAGGTTGTTTTATGATTGCTGTAGTGCAGCCGTTGAATTTTAAAAATCCTTCGCCTTTGGAAAAACCGGAATTTTTTATCATGAAGAAAGAAGATAATTTATTTTTAAAAGTTCCCGGAGGTTGCTATACCGGAATTAAGGCTTTTGCTCCTGATTCAGTGTTACTCGTACTTTCTGGCGCTACATTGGAAGAATCAAAAAAAGATGATTTTAGATTGTCTCCGGATAAATGGATAGACTGGCAAACAATAAAACAAAACACAAAAAATTATTAATGATAAAAATCGGTATTACCGGACAGGAAGGATTTATCGGTACACATCTATATAATTTTTGGGGATTAAATAAAGAAGTAAAGCTGATTGAGTTCAGTAAATCCTTTTTTGAAAGCCAAAAATTACTCCAGGATTTTGTAAAGCAGTGTGATGTGATTGTTCACCTCGCTGCTATGAACCGGCACAATGATCCATTAGTTATTTATGATACAAATGTATTATTGGTACAGCAACTCATAGATGCCATGGAAAAAGAAAAAGTGAACCCTCATATACTTTTTTCATCTTCTACGCAGGAAGAAAAGGATAACCCTTACGGAAATTCTAAGAAAGAAGGAAGAAAATTATTGAGTAAATGGGCTGCAAAAAATAAAGCTACTTTTACAGGACTTATCATTCCTAATGTGTTTGGCCCTTTTGGCAACCCGTATTATAATTCTGTAATAGCCACCTTTTCTTATCAACTCACTCACAATGAGACACCAAAAATAAATGTAGATGGGAATTTAAAACTGATTTATGTAAATGAATTGGTTGAAAAAATCTGGAAAATCGTAGATAAAAAAATATCAAATCCTGAATACAATATTCCTTTCACTTATGAGATAAAAGTTTCGGAGATTTTAAAACTTCTTGAAAGCTATAAAGAAACTTATTTCAACAAAAATATTTTTCCTTCGTTCCAAAATCAATTTGAACGAAATCTGTTTAATACTTTCCGTTCTTATATTGATCATAAAAATTATTTTCCTGTCCATCTCAAAAAAAACACCGATAACAGGGGAAGTTTTGTAGAAACGGTAAAGGCACTTACCGGTGGCCAAATCTCTTTTTCAACTACACATCCGGGTATTACACGCGGCAATCATTTTCATACAAGAAAAATAGAACGGTTTGCAGTTATCAGCGGTAAAGCAAAAATTGAATTAAGAAAAATTGGAACAAAAGAAGTATTACAATTTGATCTGGATGGAGAAAATCCTTCTTTTGTTGACATGCCCGTATGGTTTACGCACAATATTACCAATATAGGCAAAGAGGATTTGGTAACCTTATTCTGGATTAATGAATTTTTTGACCCCAATGATCCGGATACCTATTTTGAAAATGTATAAAATTATTTACACTGAATGAAAGATAATCATCTGAAAATTGTTACCGTAGTAGGCACCAGGCCAGAAATAATAAGACTTTCACGCACCATGGCGCTTCTGGATCAGTATGTAAACCAGGTAATAGTTCATACCGGGCAGAATTATGATTATGAATTAAATGAAGTTTTTTGGAAGGACCTCGAATTGCGCAAGCCCGATCATTTTTTAGAAATAAATACTTCTTCTTTAGGAAGCGCGGTAGGCGACATTATTAGAAAAACTGAAGAAGTACTTAAAGTAGAAAAACCTGACGCACTTCTGGTGTTGGGTGATACCAATTCATGCTTATCGGCCTACATAGCCAAGAGAATGCATATTCCCGTATTTCACATGGAAGCCGGTAACAGGAGTTTTGATCTGAACGTTCCTGAAGAAGTGAACAGAAAGATCATTGACCACATAGCAGATTATAACTTAGTTTATACAGAGCATGCCCGCAGGCATTTAATAAGTGAAGGATTGCCGCATCGTCGTATTTATCTTTCAGGGTCGCCGATGAAAGAAGTATTAAATTATTATCTGCCTAAAATCAAAAAATCAACCATACTCTCAAAACTTAAACTCAAAAAAGAAAAGTATTTTATTGTTTCAACCCATAGAGAAGAAAATGTAGATAACGCTGCCAACCTAAAGCAAATACTTATTGTACTGGATAAACTTGCGGAAAAATACCAATACCCGGTAATTGTGAGTACTCATCCCCGCACAAAGAAAAGACTAGAGCAATTAAAAAAAGTAAGTTCAAATAAAAAGATTCAATTTTTAAAGCCTTTTGGATTTATTGATTATATTAATCTTCAGATGAACTCTGCCTGTACATTATCGGATAGTGGTACCATAAGTGAAGAATCATCCATTCTTGATTTTCCGGCAATTTCGTTAAGGCAATCTATGGAGCGTCCTGAAGCACAGGATACTGGTTCTATCATACTTACAGGCTTTGATGCCGAAATAATCCTTGATTCAATCGCACTTTCCATAAATGAAAGAAAAGATAGAAAAACAAAAAGTGTTCCCGAAGATTATCAAATTGAAGACACTTCATGGAGAGTATTAAAATTAATAATGGGGAATGCAAAACTGAGTAATAAATGGTGGGGGATCAACCTCTGAAAATAAAAATAATAACAGCCGAATCCTTTCCCATAGGTATGGCAGCTTCAAACAGAATTGGCACGTATGCGCAAGGGTTAAGCGAACTTGGTTGCGATGTTACAGTATCCTTCAGAGAATAACCGAATTATCCTCTCAGATTTTTAATAAAAAAAAACCGGTTCAATCAACAATTTCAGGTTTAAATATTATGGAGGCAGGACAGTTCTCAGCAACAATATATTTTCGAAGAAAGTTGGATATTTTCTCTAGTAATTGGGATATGTGTTTATCAATGATAAAAGAAAGAAAAAAAGAAAGATAAAACAGATGTTATTATCTATTATTTCATCATCTACATCAAAGGCTTTGCTTATATTTTTTATAACAAGGATTAAAAAGATTTTATTGCTAAAATAAGAAAGTGAATTGCCATTTATTTATGAACATAACAAAAAGTTTTATTCAAGAATACTGTTCAGGAAAGTTCATTACAATTTATTCGATGGTTATCTTTTTATGACCCGAAGAATCATCGAATATTTTACTCTTGAAAAAAATAAAAAAATCTTTTCTGCATGTACCTATTACAGTAGAATAGGAAAGGTTTCAAAATATTGAAAAAAAGTCAGCCAACTATCCATATATTGACTATTGCGGAACATTAAACAATGACAAAGACGGTGTTGATCTATTGATAGGCGATGCCACGAAGGCTAAAGAAAAATTAGGGCGGCAACCGAAATATACTCTTGCGGAAATGGTGAAAGAAATGGTAGAAAGTGACCTGGAAACTTATAAGATGATTTAGAGAAGAAGTATTTTATTTAAGAAGAATATTGTAATTAAGAAATTACATTAAATAAAAAGTACAAAAATAAATTTTGGGAATATATAATTTAAAAATGAGGGTAAAAGATCGAATTTCTGATGCTCTTACTTTTGTCAACAATAAAATAAATCAAGGACAGGAACGTAGTGTCAAGGCAAAGAAGAATATTATTGCTTCCTTCTTTTTGAGAGGTACTAGCATCGCAATTAGTATCATTCTGGTTCCAATAGCAATTAATTACGTTAACGTTTCGCAATATGGGGTATGGCTTACAGTAAGTTCAATTGTTGTTTGGTTTAGTTTCTTTGATATTGGACTCACCCAGGGATTACGTAATAAGTTTGCAGAGGCGGTAGCAAAAGGTAACGATGAGCTTGCACAAATATATATAAGTACTACTTATGCAATCCTCGGCATAATTTGTAGTTTGCTTTGGTTAATCTTTTTATTTGCAAATCAATTTCTTAACTGGGCGCATATTCTAAATATTTCAGAAAGTATGCGACCAGAGGTATCTATATTAGCCATAATTGTCTTCACCTATTTTTGCCTACAATTCGTATTAAGGATTATCACTACCATACTAACTGCTGATCAACAGCCGGCAATATCGTCATTGGTAGGTGTACTTGGACAAATCTTATCTCTAATTTTTATAGTTATCCTGGTAAAAACAACTCATGGGTCATTGATAAAACTTGGGGTTGCATTATGCTTATCGCCAGTTATCATTATGGTAGGTGCAAGCATAATTTTATTCAAAGGAGCCTATAAAAAATATCGCCCGGCTTTATCAAAAATAAAATTTTCTTATGCAAAAGGGCTTTTCAATCTTGGAGTAATTTTTTTTGTAATTCAGATCGCAGGTATTATACAATACCAGACTGCAAATATTATAATTGCACGTAACTTTAATACTGCAGATGTTACCTCTTATAATATTGTGTATAAATATTTTAGTGTCTTGTACATGATATTTACTATTTTCCTGGGACCGTTTTGGTCTGCATCTACAGAGGCTTACCTTAAAAATGATATCCGGTGGATCAAAAAAGGAATTAAAAAATATGCTCAGTTAAATATACTTCTCATAGTAATTGGGTCTATAATGTTGATTTTTTCACAATCAATTTATAATCTCTGGCTAGGAAAAGGTAAGGTTTCTATAGGTTTTTATCTATCATTTTGGGGGTTTATATACTTTAGTATGCACATGTTTGTAGATAAATACATATCTTTTTTAAATGGGATTAATGCTCTGCGAATACAATTTATAGCATGCATCATAAGTCCATTCGTGTATGTAATTGTTGCACTTTTTTTGATCAGGCATTATCATTGGGGCACTTATTCACTCTTTATTGCCTCAATATTGTGCAATTTCAACGGGTTAATATTGGCTCCTATTCAATATTATATGATTGTATATAAAAAGAAAAAAGGAATCTGGATTAAATAATTCTATGAAAATATTATACGACCATCAAATGTTTTTAACTCAAAAGTATGGAGGCATAACAAAGTATTTTTGCGAATTAATGAAAAATTTGCCAGCAGAGCACCAATTTAGATTATCTGTTCTCATTTCAGAAAATCAGCATTTGAAAGACGAGCACTCATTTTTTAAAAAAATTCATGTACCAATTCCAAAAAATGATTTCAAAGGAAGAGGTTTTTTAAGAAGAAATCTATACAATATAAATAGACTTTATTCCAGGTATGTTATTTCTTTAAATGATTATGATCTATTACATCCAACTTATTTTGATCCCTATTTTTTGAAAGGTTTAAAAAAACCATATATTGTTACCGTTCACGACCTAATTGAATTTAAATTCAAAGAACTATATAGAAAAAATTCCAGAATGTCTCAAATGAAAGAGATAATAAATAATGCAGATCGCATCATTTCAATTAGTGAAAACACTAAAAAAGATCTCATAGAAATCCTCAATATTAGAGCAGAAAAAATAGATGTAATCTATCATGGTTTTAATAAACCTTCGTCAAAAATTGAGTCTAATCCACATGGCCGATACATACTTTTTGTCGGAAGAAGAGAGAGTTACAAAAATTTCACAGCTTTTGCAAAGGCTGTCGGCAGTTTGATGGTCAAAGACAATGACCTAAAAATGATTTGTGTAGGTGAACCTTTTAACAAAGTAGAATTAGAGAATTTGAAAAATCTGAAAATTTTAAAAAAAACAACTGCAATTGGTGTTGATGAAAATAAACTTAATTCGTTGTATTCTAATGCCCTCGTTTTTGTATATCCTTCATTATACGAAGGATTCGGAATGCCTATTTTAGAAGCCTTTGCTAATAATTGCCCTGTATGTTTAAGTAATACCAGTTCCTTTCCCGAAGTCGCAGGTGACGCAGGTGTTTATTTTAACCCAAACGATCAGGATTCAATTTCAAATGCTATCGAAAGAGTAATTTATGATTCGGGTTTTACAAAAAAAATTATTGCTGCCGGAGATAATCTTCTAAATAATTTTTCATGGAAAAAATGCACGGAACAAACTCTAAACTCCTATAAAAGGGTTCTTGAATAAGATAAAATATTTATACAATATGATTTATAACACGAATTTAATCTGGAAGAGCAATTAAAATATGGTAAATCAAAATTATTTTATTGACCTACTATATATTTCGCATAAAAAATTAAAATCTATAAATATTTTTTGGTTAGGATTTTCAATCTATACATTAAGCTATATAATCGGTACAACGGGACATGTCAATTATGTTATTTGTCAGGCGATCCAATTTTTAGGATTGGTAATATTTTTATACCCATGTATTTCACTTATCAGATTTAAAATTGAAAATAAGTACTTAAATGCTATATTCTTCTTATATATTTTTTGGCAATTATCGGTTATATGCAGGGGATTCCAAGCTAACTATACTTCAGCTAAAAAGATGCTTTTTGATGCAGACGCAGGTATTTTACTTTATTTTGTACCTCTTATCGCATTGTTCCCTAAAAATCTTTATTCTTTAAAAAAAGTTATTGATGTTATATTCATCTTTGGAATTTTTTTCTTTATCTACGATATAATATTTTACAAATATTTACTAAGCCGAACCTTTGAAACTCAAAATATTATTGAAGACTTTTCTTCCCTTAGCCTACCATGTGGATTTGTGTTATTAACATACATTTACTATTCCAATAGACAGAAATTATTAGCAGGAAGCGTAATGCTGTTAACAGTCTTAATTTCTATTTACAAGGCCCGAAGAGGTTTGTCTTCTATCTTTTTAGGCGTTTTATTATCATCCTATTTTATATACTTATTTAAGAGCAGTAGAAAAGTTTTTAATATTTATTTGTCAATATTATTGATTATTGCTGGAATATTTTATGCTAATAGCTTATACCAAATAAATAAAAATCCCCTTTTCAGTTTTATTGCTCAAAGGGGTGTGACAGACACAAGAACAGGAGTAGAGATTTATTTTTATAATGATTTTAAAACTAAGGATTGGGTAATTGGAAGAGGAATTAATGGGCAATACTTTTGCCCAGACATTGAAGAAGACCAAGTAACAAATTATAGATCTTACATTGAAACTGGTTATTTAAATATAATATTAAAAGGTGGAATAATTAGTCTTGTCTTGTATCTACTGATAGCAATTCCTGCACTCATTTTAGGTTTTTTTTATTCTAAAAATATACTTTCAAAAGCCTCAGCAATATGGATTTCTATAGCAATAATCAGTCTATATCCAACCACAGTAGATAGTTTTAGTTTTCAATATTTATTGGTCTGGATTTCAATTGGAATCTGTTATTCTAGAAAATTGAGGTATCTGCCAGATGATTCAATTAAGGATTTTCTAAAAAGCCCCAATAGGTTTGTTCAGTATTAATCGTTACCTATGAAAATTGCAATTGTATCTTTCTATTTAATGGAATCAACTATACCCTTAGCAAAGTACTTATCCTTATCCGGAAATCAAATTGATTTATATAGTTTATTACCGTATGGCGACCAAAATACCTTTGTTTATAATTTTTTAGGAAATCCGCAGCGAAATGGTTTTGTTGATGCAAGAACTGCCAGAACTGCAATAGGCGAAAACTTAAATAGCTATCTACTTGGTTTAAAGCTAAAAATTTTTATTTATCCAGATAGATGGTTTCAAAAGTTATTTTTGGAAGACTTTATCTATGCATATAAATTAGCCAAATATGTAAAGAAGAAAAAATATGATATGATTCATATTATTCACTTTTCTAAAAGATTCTGGTTATTTTTTTATCTTTTTCTTCCTAAAAAGAAAATTATTCAAACATTGCATGAAGTAACATCACACGAAGAAAAAACTTCTTTTTTAGATGCTTCAAGATTAAAATGGCTGATTAAAAATTCAACACCAATTATTTTTCATTCCAATATCTCAAAAATGAGATTCCTGGAATTCAGAAAAACTGTAACAACAAAAAAAATAATTGAAAATAACTTGACAATGATAAGGTTTGGTTTATTTGAAACATATCAATGTTTTTCAAACCAAGCTTCCAAACCCAAACCAAATGGAAAAATAAATATTCTTAATTTCGGACGGATTGTCCCTTCAAAAGGAATCCATTTTCTCATAGAAGCAGTTAAAATCTTGCAGGATCAATACCCAATCAATCTTATAATAGCTGGAAATGGAACACCCTATTTTGAATTTGATAATGTAAAAAATTATGAATTTATTAATAGATTTATATCAAATGAAGAAATTGTAAGCTTAATAGAATCGTGCGATATGGTAGTTTTGCCATATACTTCCGCATCGCAAAGTGGAGTTCCTATGACCGTTTACAATTTTAATAAGCCAATTATTGCCTCTGATATTGCAGGTTTTAAAGAAGTAATTGATAATCTTAATACTGGTATTTTGGTTGAAGATACAAATGCTCTTTCTTTAGCTTCAGCAATTGAAATTTTATTGTCAAATACAGAGTTAAGAAATAAAATGAGTAATAATATTAAAAATAAATACAGTGAAGGAGAGTTTTCATGGCCATTTATTGCAGATAAAACACTTTCTTTCTACCAAACCCACCAGGTAAATAATTAACCCAATTTCTTTTGAATTATAGTCATTTGCTTAATTACCCAAATTTAGTTGTCATTTTATACACTACCAATAAAATCAGGGGTTTCAAAATGTCAATAAATGAAATGTAGTGTATAAATTATACATCACATTTGAACCCTTTATTCAATAATAACTACACCAGGGTTAACTTTTGGGTGTAGTGTATAAAACATATGCTAAATTTGGGTAATTACTATCAAAATTTAAGATAGATTAAATGATTCCTTTATTTTATCTTCAAAGAGATTCAATATTATCTTTAAGGGACCTTGGAATCATAGCGAAGAATTATCTGTTTAAAATTTTCCTACTAATCATTGAAGCACTCTATAAAATGTCCGTAGTCAAGATGTTAGATTTATAATTCAATTCAGCTTCGGAACAAATTAAATCCTCTATAATTAATAAAATATGAGCAAATCAAAAACTACCCTCCAAGATTATCAAATTGAAGATACTTCATGGCGGGTAGCTAAATTAATAACGGGAAATACAAAATTGAGTAATTTATGGAACGGAATAAAGTGACAAAAGAATTTATTTTGTTTACTTCTAATAATTTTCCAACCGGCGGACCAGGCGCTACCTACATACATTTATTCTGTAAAGGGATTAAAGAAAATGCAGGCAAAATATCTGTTTATTTATTTAAAGGACATACTTATAAGAAATATAAAAACCATAATGGTAGAAAAAGTCATACCGGAGAGGGCATTAAATACACTTATCTGGGAGTTTCTAACCGGTCTGAAAATAAGATTTTAAAGATATTTGAAGATATCCTTTCAATTTTGCGAACATTTGGTTTAATGGTCAGACTCATTTTTAGGAGGAAGAAAATAACTATTTTCGTTTATTCCAATGACCTTTTGTTTAATGCCCCGGTTTATTTTTTTTCAAAACTATTCGGTATAGAAATAATTTCATTCGTACCTGAATATCTTGAAAACGAAGAATTTAAAAGTCTAAGTTTCATTCAAAAATTAACATCATATTCATTTTTGATAAACTATAATTTTCTAAATAAACTATCCAATAAATTGATTGTATTCAGTAATTTTTTAAGAATTGAATATATTAACAAAGGTTACGATGGACAAAACATAGTAGTTCAGCCTAATCTTACTGATTTAAGTGGATGGTATGATCCCCAAAAAATTGAATATACTATCGGATACGCCGGTACCCCTTCAATAAAGGATGGCGTAAATGATTTATTGTCTGCTGTAAAAATTTTAAAAGACAAAGCAGTTATTGTAAAGGTTCTGATTGTTGGAGATTCCACTGGTAACACCAGCTTAATTCCTTTTTTGCAAAAACAATGTGAAGAACTTGAAATTATTAAGCAGGTAACTTTTACAGGCCTTGTAACACAGGAAAAAGTTAAGGAGTATTTAAACAGTTGCGAAATCCTGACAGTAACACGCCCTGATACGAAACAAACTAAAGCAGGTTTTCCAACCAAACTCGGTGAATACATGGCTTGTAAAAAAGTAGTTCTTGCAACTAAGTTTGGGGATATTGAAAACTATTTTACTGATAAATTGGAAATCGTTTTGGCTGAACCCGCTAGCCCTTCTTCAATAGCTAAAAATATTTTGTGGATTTTAAATAATTTAGAAAAATCGGCAATAATCGCAGAAAATGGATTTGAAAAAGCAAATGAATTGCTTAATTATAATATGGGAGTAAAAAAAATCATGAATTTTTTAAACTAAAAAGAGATTAGAATCGGAGCAAGCGTTTGGTGATTGGGTCTTATTGGAAAACCATAAATAAGTTAATCATGTGTGGTATCACTGGTATTTTACATTTTGATCAAGACAGGAAAGCGGATCAGGCAATTATAAAAAAAATGGCTGACACTATATCGTATCGGGGACCTGATGGTGAAGGCTATTATGTAAATCGTAATCTGGCTTTTGGGCATCGGAAACTCTCTATTATAGATCTCAACACAGGCGGTCAGCCAATGTTTAGTGAAGATAAATCCCTGGTATTAATATTTAATGGGGAAATTTACAATTACATTGAATTAAGGGAAGAATTAAGGAAAGCAGGTCATAAGTTTAAAACCACTTCCGATTCTGAGGTTATTATTAAGGCTTACCAGCAATGGGGTATTGATTGCCAAAATAAATTTAATGGCATGTGGGCTTTTGCTTTGTGGGACGACCATAAACAGCAGCTTTTGTTATCCCGTGACAGGATTGGTGGAAAGCCTTTGCATTACGCCGTATTTGACAATACTTTGATTTTTGGCTCAGAAATAAAGACCATCCTGGCCTTTGGTATGCCTAAAATCCCCAATATAGAACTTCTCGAAATCTATCTCTCGCTGAGTTATATTCCAGCCCCTTTCACTTTTTACAAAAACATTCATAAGCTTAAGGCTGGGTGCTGCCTGATTATTCAAAATAAAAAAGTAAAAGAACATCAATACTGGGATTTGCCTGAGATTGACGAAAGCAATTTGAAATCTAATAAAAAAGAAATATTTGAGAATTTTGAAAACTTATTTAACGATTCCGTAAAAATTAGAATGCGAAGTGATGCACCTTATGGGGCATTCCTTAATGGTGGGCTTGATTCTTCTTCTATTGTAGCTTTAATGTCTGAAATTAGTTCCATTCCTATCGAAACATTTACAATTGGTTTTAAAGAAAAATTTTTTGATGAACGTCATTTGGCAAACCTTGTTGCCAATAAATTTCACACAAGTCATCATGAATATCTTGTGGAGTCTGAAACTTTCGATTCGTCATTCGATAATATTACCTTTCATTATGATGAACCTTTCGGCGACTCGTCAGCAATCCCCACTGGCCATGTTTCAAAATTTGCTGCGTCAAAAGTAAAAATGGTTCTAACCGGCGATGGCGGCGATGAAGTTCTCTCAGGTTATACAATTTATCAGGGTGAAAAGTTTGCCTCTCAATATAATAAATTGCCAAAATGGACACAAACTGGGATTCCCTCACTTTTATCAATAATATCGAAACCCGTAAAGGGTAATGCCCGTTACAAACTAAACCGTGCCAGGGAAGTTTGTGATTCTTCAACCTTAAATTTTCAGAACCGTTTTTTATCAAAGGCTGCGTGTGCTGACTTAACAACTATAAAACAAATAGTCCAAAATGAAAGGGTATATCCTAATGAAGAATTTTTAGCGGACTTTATGCTAAAATGCACCTACAAAGATTCTTTTTATCAATTAATGTACCTCAATCTCAAGTTATCCTTACCTGATGATATGCTTACAAAAGTAGATCGCATGAGCATGGCGTATTCACTTGAAACAAGAACCCCTTTTTTAGATTTTAGACTAATAGAATATATGGCTCATGTTCATAAATAAACAAGTCAAAATGAAGAATTATGAGCGTAAAACAATTTTACGAAATACTATAGGGAATAAACTTCCCAAGCCTTTATTAATGGCTCCCAAAAAAGGGTTTGGGCCTCCACTAAGAGAATGGTTTAAAGGAAATTCTTTTTCAGAAAAACTAAATAGTTTAGAAACGACTCCTTTTTTAAACAATAAAGTCATTCGTGAAATCATTCAAATGAAAAAATTCGGAAAGAATGATTATCGAAATTTTATTTTGATGTTGCTGATTCTAAACAAAAAATAGGTAAAAGATAATTATAAATATTTTATTGTTCTTTGAGTCAAAAGCAAAAAATCACAATATTGAGAAGTTAAATTGAATATCTAAATATGACTAAGCAGAAAAAAATACTTTTACTTGATTTTTGCAACTTCGAAGATTATCCTATCGGGGGGCACCTTTCTTTTGTTAAAAATCTGATGCTGGCTTTCAAAAATGATTTGGCATTAATTGGGATTACGACTAATGAAAAGGACCCTTTGGGTCAATGGTTTAAAAAAGATATTAATGGAGTTTTATACGATTTTTTCGCCTTAGCAAGATACAAGAAATCAAAAACGAAACATGTATTGCCAGATCGATTGGTTGGCTACATACTCATCAATTATTATAAAAAAGATATATTAAGTTGTAACATACACAACGTTTTTATTCAGAGGCATGATATTTTATTGGCTACCAAAGGTTTCGGTTTTAAGAATGTTTGCTATTGTTTCAGTGGTTTAGAGAATCCTTTGGAATTTTCAAAGTATTGGTATGCTAAATACATTGCAGCATTTTTTGATAAGAAATTTTTTTTAAGCTTTAAAAGTGTAAGATTAATCTTAGCAGCAGGAGATGAAAATTCAATAAAACAAATGACGTTAAAAAGTGGAGGATATTTAAATAGTGAATCTGTTTACATGTTCCCGACAAGATTTAATGATCAAGTTTTCATGCCATTGAATAAATCAGACGTCCGAAAAAAATTAAACATTAGTGAATCAGATCTTATTATTTCTACCACAGGGAGATTAAGTTCAATAAAAGGATGGAGGTTTATGATTGATTGTTATATTGAGTTTGAAAAAAAAAACCCCAATAGCTTATTCTATTTTATAGGTGAAGGGGAAGATTATGGTAAAATAAACGATTACATTTCTTCCAGAGGTTTACAATCAAAGATCAAATTAACAGGTAAAAAAAACCCGGGAGAGGTCGCGCTTTTCTTAAATGCATCTGATTTATATATAATGGGATCACACAAGGAAGGCTGGTCAACCACATTGGTCGAAGCCCTTGCTTGTGGAGTACCAATTTGTACAACAGACTTCAGCAGTGCCAAAGAAATCGTTAGTAATGGCATTACCGGGTACGTGGTAGAAAATCGCAATATTGAAGTTTTTAGCAATAAAATGGAAGACTCATTAAAACTTAATAGAGCCGGACTTCCAATTTCTACCCAAATAAAAAGGTACTCTGTTTCTGAACTCAGGGCTGATCTTTTAAATCTTTGGAGCTTAATGTAAATGCATTTCCTGTTAACAAAATTCATTTAGTAAGTCATTCATGGAAGATACCAAATTTTCTAAAAGAGATCAATCAAATAGGTCTCAAAAAAGGATTCTATTTTTAAGCACATTAACACCACCTTATTATGGCGCTTCCTTGTCAAGTGAAATGTGTCTCAATATTTTGAAAGAAGAAAAAAACTTTGACATCAGAAATATCAAATTAAATTATTCTAAAGAAATGTCAGACGTGGGCAAACTCAATCTAAAAAAAATATATGGATTCTTTCAGGTAAGCAGGCAGATAAAAAAAAATCTAAAACAATTTAATCCAGAGATTATATATTTCGTACCTGCTGTAACAGGATTTGGTTTAATAAGAGATTACTGTTTCTTGCGAATTATAAGATTAAAAAAAAGAGGGCGCTTAATTTTACATATGAGAGGGCAATTCAAAAAAAAAGATTGGAATAACCCATTTAAAAGAAAGTTAATAAAACAACTTTTGAAATGTGATAAAGTGATTGTTCTAGGCCCGGAACTTATAAAGAATCTAAACAATTTAATTAAAAAAGAAAATATCTACATTCTCCCAAATGCAATTGTTAATACATTAAAAGATAATGAGTTCGAAAAAATAAAAATGAATAAAAAAATAAAAAAGATACTAAGACTGCTATTTCTTTCTAATATGCAAGAATCTAAAGGTTGGTTTAAAGTATTGGAAGCTTCCAAAATACTTCGTGATTCCGGAATAGAATTTGAATGTCATTTCGTAGGCAAATGGTCAACGAGGAGGGATGAAAAAAGATTTTACAACTATGTTGAAGAACATAATCTCTCTAAAATAGTCAATTATCATGGCCAATTATTAAGTAGAGAGAAAAATGATATTTTATCAAAAACTGATATACTTATTTACCCAACTGAATATGACGCCTTCGGAAGAGTAATTATAGAAGCAATGGAATATGGAATAGTTACTATCTCTAACAAGGAAGGCACGATTCCTTCAATAATTAAGCATGGTAAAACGGGATATGTTCTTGACAACAATACCGCTACTGAAATATGCGAATATATAATGAGACTTTTGGATAATTCCTTAAGATGTGATATGAGTATTAATAGTAGAAAACGCTTTTTAGAGAAATTTACCATTGAAACATACAGAAATGATTTTACTGCTATCTTTCATGAGAACTAATTCCTTAATATATTGAACTTGCAAATAACTAGTAATTAATTCCGCTAATTACTTTCACAATAGATTTGACAGATGATCCCCATTAATAATACACTAAAAGCTGCATTAGCAAAAGAAATTGTTGCAATGTGATTTTCAAAGCCCTTAAAGGAGTTCGAAAAGTGACTTTTAGGACCGTTTAGAATTTTACATAATAAAGTGATCATCAAAATTCAACCCTCTAATAAGCTAAAACTAACAACACAGATTTGAATATTAAAGTAATTACAAAACTACTTTCCACAATATTTTCTATGAAAATTAATAATACTAATAAATCTTCTAAAAATCATAATCTGGCATATGCCGTAACAAGCTCTTAAATTGCGCTTCTTATGTGAAGAGCTATTCTCGCTATAATTCAGAAAAACTAAAAGAGTTGATAAAAGTAGATTTTCTTGGTGTAATTGAAGCTGTGGATGACGGACAAAAAATTATCTTGAACCAAAAATTTAAAGAAGATACCATCAATCAAATAATTGACGAAGACATTTATTCGTGTTGGGAATCAATCTGGCATATGCCTATTGCGCTTCAATAGTATCATTTGTTGAAGAGAGGATTCCATTTATAGATCACAAGTTAAAAATAAAAGGTATAATAGATTTATGGGGAAATTTGGATTGAACAAGGTTAAATATATTTAAAAAAGTTCTACCCAATTTCTGATTTAAAAAATACGTATAATATAAATACAATTAGTTTTAGGCACAAACGTCCATGAAAGAAATAAAGATCTTCAACATAAAAGTTCATCCTTTTACCAAAAAGGAATTTCTAAATATAATTGAGTCTAATTTGAAAAATGGGAATCGAATTATACAAAATGGTATAAATGCGGCTTCTATAAATGGGCTTTCAAAAAACAAAGAATTAATTCACGCTTATAATAATTCTGATTTAATGAATATTGATGGAATGTCCATTGTGTGGGCATTGCGTTTCTTAGGCTATTCAATTCCGGAGAGAGTTGCCTGTCCTGATTTAGCAAATGATATTTTAGCGTTGGCTGAAAGAGAAAATTATAGCGTTTTTCTTTTTGGAGCAAAGGAAACAAGTTTATTACAATCTGTCAAAAACCTTTCTGCAGATTTTCCAAAACTAAATATAGCGGGTCATCGTAATGGATATTATCAAACAAAAGATGAATATGCAATTGTAGAAATGATTAATGATTCAATGCCTGATATTCTTTTGTTAGGTATGCCATCCCCACAAAAAGAACTTTTTGTTGAAAAATATAAAGATAAACTTCAGGTAAAATATTTTTTTGGAGTGGGTGGTTTCTTTGATATACTTTCAGGAAAGACAAAACGAGCACCTCTCTGGATGCAAAAAACAGGTTTAGAATGGATATACCGTTTTATGCAAGAACCGAAGCGTATGTGGTACCGTTATATGGTTGGGAATATTAAATTTATTGGTTTTGTTATAAAGGAGAAATGGAAAGGTAAGAATTAATAAAATTAAAGTAAAAAAAGAAAAAGAGATGGAGAGAATAAGAAAATCTTTTACAATCTGAGGAAAACATTAAATAAGAATATACTTTTAAATAAATTATTTACGTTTTTCAATCGCTGAAATAAAATCAGCTTCATGTAAGTGTCTTACCCTTAAAAAAAAATCATTGAACCGCCAGTTTGACCGATACCTGCAAATAACTCTTATCGTTTTAGATTTAATTATGTTGAATCTGGTATTCTTCCTTTGCCAGATTATTTTTGCAGAAAGTATTCACTACAATACATCAGACGCGTATTTTAGATATTTAACTTTTGCCAATTCATCGTGGTTACTACTTTCTTTTTTTTTAAGAACTTATGCTTTATCCAATATTTTAAAATTTGAAAATTTCACAAAAAGAACGATTCAGGCATATTTAGTATGGATTATCCTGGTTTTATTTTATTTATTTTTTTATCGCGAATTATCAATCTCCAGGCTTTTCATTTTAAGTACAACAGGAGGTTTTGGATTAGCATTACTTTTAAACAGGTTTATTTACCTGGGAATATTAAGGTATTTTAGGAATAGCGAGTTGCTTATTAAGAAAGTACTCATACTTGGATACAACGATACTGCAAAAAAACTAACCAACTATTTTGAACAGGATGGCCTCAACATGCAAATATTAGGGTATATAGAAGACGACAACAACATTTCTGAACTATCCCATTATCCAGTATTAGCCAATATTTCTGAAACTCTGCGGATCGCAAAAGAAATGGAAGTGGAAGAGATATTTTCAACCATTACCCCTGAACAAAATAAGAGTATCTATGATTTGATGTATCAATCTGAGAAGGAATGTATCAGATTCAGAATCGTCCCCAACCTTTCAATATTTATTACCCGGGAAGTACACATAGAGTATTTTGGAGATTTACCTGTTTTATCTTTACGCAAAGAACCTCTTGATGATGTTGGAAACAGAATCAAGAAAAGAGTGCTTGATATAACAGCGAGTTTATTGGTAACTATTTTTATTTTATCCTGGATGATCCCAATAATTGGCTTGCTCATATTACTAGAATCCGGAAGGCCTATTTTCTTTAAACAACTTCGTACAGGCAAAAATAAAAAACCTTTTTATTGTATCAAATTCAGAAGTATGAAACCTAATAAAGATGCCGATTTAAAACAAGCGACTCAACACGATAACAGGGTAACTTCTTTTGGAGGATTTCTCCGTAAAAGCAGCCTTGATGAATTTCCGCAATTTATCAATGTATTGCGTGGTGAAATGAGTTTAGTGGGGCCAAGGCCCCACATGATAAAACACACAACCGATTATTCAAAAGTAGTAGATGAATATATGGTTCGCCAATTTATAAAACCCGGCATTACAGGATGGGCACAGATTAACGGGTACAGAGGTGAAATTACCAACCCTGAACAAATAAAAATGAGAGTCAATAAAGATTTATGGTATTTGGAGAACTGGACTCTATGGCTTGATTTAAAAATTCTTTTTTTGACTATATATTATATTTTTAAAGGTGATACAAAAGCTTATTAAGATAATTGCATTTTTCTATTATAAATTTCACTCCATGATAAGTCAACTCCCAGATTTTCCTAACTGTAATTTTAATACCTATCCCCAAATAAAGCCGGATTTATATTCATTAAAATATTGCAAATAGTTTTATAGAATACCTGATTTATATTTTCATGAGACAATAAATAATATGTGTGGCATAGTAGGAATAATTGATAAAACCGGAAAAGAGGTTGCTTACCCTATTCTAAAAAAGATGGCAGATACCATTCACCACCGTGGTCCTGATGAAGATGGACTAATGATTGACGGTTCTGTCGGCTTTTTCCATAAAAGGCTTTCTATTATTGACCTTTCAACTGGTCAACAACCTATGACTTTCGAAAATTATACCATCGTATTCAATGGCGAAATTTATAATTATATCGAATTAAAAAAAGAATTAAAAAAGAAAGGACATGCATTTCATACTACATCCGACACAGAAGTGATTCTCCATCTGTATAAAGAGTATGGAAGTGATTCAGTAAATCTGTTGAACGGAATGTTCGCTTTTATTATTTATGATAAAAACAATAATTCAATTTTTTTAGCCCGGGATCATTTTGGAATTAAACCTTTATACTGGTACCATAGCAATCAATTTATTGCTTTTGGAAGTGAAATAAAAGCTTTGCTAGCGCATCCTGATATTAAAGCTGAGCCTGATACCAGTAATCTTTATGAATATCTCACCTTCCAATTTATAATGGGCGAAGGCACGATGTTCCAAAATATTTATAAAATCCTTCCCGGTCATTTCATGTCAATAGATTTAAAAACATGGGATGTCAAACAGGAAAAATACTGGGAACCCAATTTCAGGATTGACCAATTTCATACCGAAGAATATTTTATCATTGAACTTAAATCAATTCTTGAAGAAACCATTTCACAGCAATTAAGAAGTGATGTTTCATTAGGTACTTATTTAAGTGGTGGCATTGATTCGTCCCTGGTTACAATTATGGCTTCTAAATTTTTGAATAAATCCTTCCAATCATTCAGCGGCGCATTTAAAGAAGGTCCCGAATTTAATGAACTGAAGTATGCGCGAATTGCGGCAAAAGCTGCAAATGCTGAATTGTTTGAAATTTTCCCTACCGAAGAGGAATTCATTGATCTGATTCCAAAATTGATTTACTATCTTGACGAACCGGTAGCTGGTCCCGGGCTTTTTCCCCAGTATATGGTATCAAAGCTTGCAGCAAAACATGTAAAAGTGATTCTCGGTGGGCAAGGAGGCGATGAAATTTTTGGAGGATATACCCGTTATTTGGTTGCCTATCTCGAACAGGCGCTAAAAGGCGCCATTTATGAATCAAATGAAGAGGGGGAACATATCGTATCACTAGAATCTATTTTGCCCAATCTGCCTACTCTTCAGCAATATGTTCCAATGATGAAAAATTTTTGGAAAGAGGGTGCCTTTGAAGAAATGGATCAGAGATATTTTCGCCTGGTTAACCGGATGGGAAGCACAGCAGATTTTTTTAACCGGGATTTTATGAAAGAATGCAATCATGAAGAAATTTTTAAAAAGTTTGCAGTCTATTTCAATAACCCCGATACCAAAAGCTATTTTAATAAAATGACCCATTTCGATATGTTTGGAAGTCTCCCCGGTTTGCTCCAGGTAGAAGATCGTGTAAGCATGTCCGTTTCAATCGAATCAAGAGTCCCTCTTTTGGATAAAAGAATTGTAGATCTTATTTCAAGAATACCCGCAGGAATGAAATTCAAAGGAGGTGAAATGAAATATCTTTTGAAAAAAACTGTAAAAGATATTATGCCAAAGGAAATCATGAACAGAAAAGATAAAATGGGTTTTCCTGTCCCATTGCATATATGGTCAAAGAATAAAACAAAAGGTTTTATAATGGATACTTTGTTATCTAAAAAAGCAAAAGAAAGGAATATGATCAATACAGATTATGTAGAAAAACTGATCAATGCAGAACAGCCTTTCAGCAGAGGATTGTGGGGGCTTTTATCCCTGGAGCTATGGTATGGGCAGTTTATTGATAAGTAAGCCTCCCTGCCCTCCAGAGGAGGGTTCTAAAAAAACAGGAATTTTAATTATTTGTTCTTTACTATGTCTTAGTCTGACCATCAGTGCCGACTGCTTAGGGTGATTTGTACAAGTCAGTTCTAGTAAGGATTTACAGCTATCAAAAAATATATTTAATAAAAATCCGAAACTTACTCCTGATAAAAATCAGGAATTATAAGATTATAATTTTAGTAAGACTAAGAATGCCAGGTCAAATGTAAACTTCAGCTAAACTTTTTCTTACTGCTGTAAATCAACTTTAAACCCAAAAACAATTTTAATGGAATCAAACACAACCCCCATAAGGGCAGAAAATTGGAAAATTGAAAAGATAGGCGTAATAGGACCCGGCATTGTTGGAATGCCAATGGCAGCAATGCTCGCCAATGCAAAAATAAAAATCGGAACAGAACAACCAGCCAAAGTAGTGGTCGTCCAAAGAGATTCTAAAAATTCAGGATGGAAAGTAGATACTATCAATAGTGGTAAATCTGTTATCGGGGGTATCGAACCTGAATTGGACAACATTACTCATGAAGCAGTAAATGCAGGCAATTTATCTGCCAGTTCTGACTTTTCAGTTCTTTCGGACGCTGATGTAATATTAGTATCAATTCAAACAGATAAAAATGAAAGTGGCTTTGAACCGGACTACGGGCCTATGTTTGGCGGACTTGAAAAACTGGCGGAAGCATTGCAAAAGAAACCTGCTGATAAAATTCCTTTGGTTGTTTTTGAATCAACTCTTGCTCCTACCACCATGGATACTTTGTTTCGCGAGCATTTTAAAAAATATGGTTTGGAAGAAGGTAAGGATATTTTATTGGGAAACAGCCCCAATCGTGTGATGCCGGGAAGGCTTGTAGAAAGAATCCGTGATGCCGATAAACTTGCGGGCGGCCTTCATCCTGAGACGCCTAAACTTATTGCAAAACTTTACAATCACATTGTAACCAATGGAGAGGTTTTTCAAACGAACAGCCTCACTGCTGAAATTGTAAAGACACTTGAAAATGCATATCGTGATGTAAGAATCGCTTTTTCAACTGAAATAGTAAGGTATTGCGATGAGCATAATATCGACTTTTATAAAGTAAGGGATAAAGTTAATACCAGGCTATCCCAATCAGATAAAGCTTCTACAGATCCTAATGCAGTTCCAAGTGGCGGAATTTTAATTCCGATGCTTGGAGTTGGTGGCCATTGTTTGCCTAAGGATGGAATTCTTCTTTGGTGGAGAAATTTTCAAAAAGGAAATGATACAAGTAAAAGCCTTATTCTCGAATCAAGGCTAATAAATGATGCATCACCTGTTCACACTTTCAAACAAGCAGAAAAAGCGTTTGGGAATTTGCATGATAAAAAAATTGCCTTATTAGGCGTAGCTTATCGTTTCAATTCTGAAGATACACGCAACTCTCCTACTCTTGTGCTTGCAAATTATTTAAGGAACAATAATGTGAAATACATCATGCACGATCCTTATGTAAAAGAAGATGATCAAAATGTTTTGAGATTCAAACAGCAGGATCACTTGACTCATGATCTAAATAAAGCATTAGAATTTGCCGATTATGTTTTTATTTGTTCAGCACACAAAGAATATATTGATCATTTTGATACAATAACATCAGCAAAAAATATCAGAGGCATCATGGATGCTTCCAATATTTACAATAAAAAACAATTTTCACAGTCTCCCGAAAAGTATGCTGGTATTGGAAAAGGAACAAAAGAGCCTGAAAATGATTTTGCAGAATTTGTATATGAAAGTTTTCGCGCTATGGAGAAAGGATTAGGGCATGAACTTCTCGGGCTTATTAATTTCTACAATGAAAATTATGCATTTGACGAATACAACAAAGTAAAATTCGAAGACGTACAACGATTAGCAAAAACCTGTTCGACAGGATGCGAAATTGCAGATGCTGAACCAGTAGAAAAAGTTCCTGATTATAATGGTTTCTCAAGTGTACTTGCGAAAAAAGGGTATTCAAATGCAAACCTCACCCCAACTTCTCTCCAAAAGGAGAGGGGCGCGCTTTCTTAGGATACTTCAAATTATAGGATTTACCTTATAATGACGCAAATGTCTTTTTGTCCATTAAACCTAGAAGATTTTTTGTATAAATTGGAAGAAGAACGCAAAACGGATCGTTATTGGAAGGCGCACCAATAGATTTCAAAAATTAAAAAGAACTTCATGCGCCGTGGCAATCTCATCAATTGGAAGAATAAATTTTCTTTTTACAATGAAGTTTACCGTTTCACGCATGAGATTGCCACGTCGCCATTAGCTTTTTTCTAAACGATTAAAATCATACACGGCTCCTTATAATGACGTCCTTAATAATAGGTTGATTTTCAAATGCCTTTTCTGAAGACGTCAATTTTATTTTTTCCTTTTTTGGCCGAAAAAGGTGGTAACTCGCAATGACGAACAGATGAGACAAATCTAATAACTCAAAATAAACATCTTGAGAATATTTTCAATAGTAGGGGCACGTCCCCAATTTATTAAACTAGCTCCTTTATCAACAGCATTAGCCGGTGTGCACGAAGAAATTATTGTACATACCGGACAGCATTATGATTATTCCATGTCTGAAAAAATTTTTATTGATCTTGGCATTCGTGAGCCTGATATTCATTTAGAAATAAATGCTGGAAGTACCACTTCGCAAATTTCCCAGATGATGATGATGCTGGATTCTGCAATGATTAAATTCAAACCCGACCTGATTATTGTTTTTGGCGATACCAATTCAACCTTTGCAGGAGCAATGGTGGCAGCGAAATTAAATATTCCAATTGTGCATATTGAAGCAGGTTTGCGAAGCTATAACCGTAGCATGCCCGAAGAAATAAACCGAATTGTTACCGATCATGTTTCTAAATACTTATTTGCTCCTACGCAAACATCTGTCAATATTCTTAAAAATGAAGGCTTAGGAAAAAGTACATTTTTTACCGGTGATATTATGGTAGATACCATGAAAAATAATCTTGAAATTGCTATAAAAAAATCATCTATTATTTGTCAACTAAAACTGCAGGATAAAGAATATAATTTACTAACCCTGCATCGAAATTACAATGTTGATGATACAAAAATTCTGGAATATGTTTTAGATGAGTTGGGGCAATTGGAAGAAACAATAATTTTCCCTGTTCATCCGCGCACAAGAAAAATGCTTGCCGATAGTTATAGAGTTCCGGCAAATATTAAAATGATTGACCCGCAGGGTTACCTTGATTTTATTGCACTTGAACATTCTGCCAAAAGAATTATTACAGATTCAGGCGGTATTCAAAAGGAAGCGTATATTTTGAAAAAACCGTGTATTACTTTACGCACTGAAACAGAATGGGTAGAAACCGTTGAAGAAAAATGGAACCTGCTTATTAATCCTTCCCAAAATAATATCGCTTACAGAATAAAATCTTTTAAAACACCGGAAAACCAGGGGGAAGTTTTTGGAAAAAATGTAACTGAACAAATGATAAAAATCATTAACCATATTAATTAGAAATGGCAGAACAAAAAACATGGGGAATCATTGGAGGCGGAATGCTCGGAATGACACTAGCACTAAGGCTTTCACAAAAAGGGTTTAAAGTAACTATTTACGAATCTGCTGAAAAAGTTGGTGGTCTTACAAGCTCGTGGAAAATGGATGGTGTTATATGGGACAGGTTTTATCACGTCATCCTGATGTCTGATTTGAATACCCGAAAAATTTTAAAAGAAATAGGATTAGAAAATGACCTTTGTTGGGTAGAAACTAAAACCGGTTTTTATTCTGATGGAAAATTATATTCCATGTCTAATCTTGTTGAATTTTTTAAATTTCCCCCAATCAATTTAATTGATAAATTCCGGTTGGGCCTTACGATTTTTGCAGCTTCTAAAATAAAAAACTGGCAACGATTAGAAAATATTCCCGTTGCAGATTGGTTAATAAAATGGTCGGGCAAAAGGGTCTTTGAAAAGATATGGCTTCCCTTACTAAAAGCAAAATTGGGAGATAATTATAAAAACACTTCCGCAGCCTTTATCTGGAGTACTATACAGAGAATGTATGCCGCACGCAAAAGCGGGCTAAAAAAAGAAATGTTTGGTTATGTAACCGGAGGATACGAAAAAATAAATAATCGTTTTGCTGAACACCTTGCAAAAATTGGGATCAATATTCAATACAATTCAAAAGTAAAAAATATTAAAAAAACTTCTTCAGGAAAAATAGAAATCATTGCTGAAAATTCGACTCAAATATTTGATGAAGTCATTTCAACTTTGTCTTCCAGAGAATCGGTTAAAATAGTTGAAGGCCTTACTAATGAAGAGATACAACAACATAATGATATTAAATATCTTGGCGTTATTTGTCCTTCCATACTTTTAAAAAAATCCATTTCGCCTTATTACGTTACTAACATAACCGACAACTGGCCGCCATTTACCGGAATCATCGAAATGACAGCGCTAATAGATAATAACGAAATAAAAGGAAACCATCTTGTTTACCTTCCAAAATATGTAAATCCTGATGATGAATTATTTGACAAACCCGAAAAAGAATTACGAAATATATTTTTAGGATCCCTTTATAAGATGTATCCAAATCTGTCGGAAGAAGATCTTCGTTTTTGGGGTGTATCAAAGGCTCGAATTGTATTCGCATTACCTACAATTAATTATTCTAAAAATGTTCCGGGAGTCACAACATCCTTAGGTAATTATTATATTATTAATTCAGCACAGATTATTAACGGAACACTCAACGTAAATGAAACCATCCAGGTTGCTGAAAATAAACTGAAAGAAATATTGAATAATCATGGCTAAGAAAAAACCCATAGCAAGCATTTCCCTTGACCTCGATAATCAATGGTCATATATGAAAATTCATGGTGATGAGGGATGGGATAAATACCCTTCCTATTTCAATATTTTTGTACCACATGTTCTCGATGTATTGGATGAACTTAATTTAAAAATTACCTTCTTTATCGTTGGAAAAGATACCGAATCAGAAGATAACAATAAGTACCTCAGGATGATCACAGAAAGAGGCCACGAAGTAGGAAATCATTCTTACCACCATGAATCGTGGCTGCAAACTTATAGTTACGAAAAAATAGAGAAAGAAATAAGGGAAGCAGAAGAAGCGATTGAGCGCGTTACCCGACAGCGTACAACAGGATTCAGAGGCCCTGGATTTAGCTGGAGTAAAGATTTGCTGAAAGTTATAGAAAGCAGAGGATATAAATTTGATGCATCAACATTACCTACTTATCTCGGGCCACTCGCGAGAATGTATTATTTCAAAAAATCTGATTTATCAAAAGAGGAAAAAAAAGCACGTAAAGAACTCTTTGGAAAATTCAGCGAAGGATTCAGAAAATTGAAACCTTACAAATGGGATTTAGGAGAAGGAAAGAGTATAACAGAAATTCCGGTAACTACAATGCCAATATTTAAATTACCTTTTCATTTAAGCTATTTAATATATTTAGGAAATATTTCAATGCCTTTGATGAAGTTTTACTTGAACACTGCTATCAAAATGTGCAGGATTACCAACACGCCGATTAGTTTTTTGTTGCACCCGCTCGATCTTATCGGAGGCGATCAAATAACAGAACTAGCTTTTTTTCCAGGGATGAACGTGACTAGCGATAAAAAAGTAGAAGCGTTTAAGACGGTGATTAATTTCCTTAAAAAAAATTACGAAGTAACCAATATGAGTATTTATTATAATCAACTTAGCAATCTAAAAATGAAGAAATTAAACCTTAATTAGAACTAAGAGCCATGAAACTTCTTACCAAAAAAATTGACTGGGTTGATGGACTAAAAGCATTTGCGATAATTGCTATTCTGCTTAATCATTTTGTGGAATCGTTTGGGCCTGGTCCATGGTTCTCCAATCCATCATACAATTGGCCGATATTCTCTGAAAGAATGTTGACCATTTTCCCTCAAGGTGGTTCAATAATAGTAAGAATAATAAAATTTTTAGGGTGGTTGGGGGATATGGGGCCAGGCGTGTTTTTTCTTGCAAGTGGTTTAACGCTAACTATCTCTGCATTACATAAACCTCTTAACACACTTGAATTTTATCGGAAGCGACTTTTAAGAATCTATCCTTTATACATCACTATTCATGTAATCATAATGATCGCAGCTAAATATTGGTTCAAATGGGATATCCACTTTTTTTCAATTCCCACAATACTGAGTTTATTAGGCCTGCGATTTACAGACTCCCTGTTTTTCTATATCAATCCTTCCTGGTGGTTCATTTGGGTGATCATTCAAATGTATTTTTTATTCCCATTTTTATTGCTTCTTTTAAAAAAGAAAGGTGTCAGAACCTTCCTTTTAGTAACTTTTACTGTAACTGTTTTATCCCGGCTTTGTGGTGTTCTGGGTTTTACTTATTCAGGCAATTTATATTTCTGGATGACGGGCTTATTTGTTGGTACCCGGTTATTTGAATTTACTTTTGGAATGTTCCTTGGATATTTATTATTCAATAATAATATTTTCCTCACAAAATTTTTATCCAACAAAAGCAAATGCCTTCTTGTTTCCCTGGTTATTTATGTGGTTGGATTTATTTTATCCTGGACTTACGCGGGGAGTATTTTTTCAAATATTTTTATTACGATTGGCATGTCGGGGTTATTCTATGCAATTTTTGAATTCATTTTTCAAAATAGAAACTCAATAAAAAATTCGGTTCTTTGGATTGGAAGAAATTCATTCAGTGTTTTTTTACTACATCAGCCATTTATGATGTATGTGAGCCCACTTTTAAAGGGACTGCAAAAAGGAGTTGTATTTATTATCATAATCGTGCTTTCTTTCGTTGCAGGATACTACATTGAAAAAATAGTCAATTTCTCCATAAAATTCCTTCAAATTCATGAAAATTCAATTAAGAAAATTTTTACCGTCAGATGGAATTTAATCCTACTGTTTTTCCTGATATTACTTTCGGCAACGGTTAGCTTTTTTTCCCTTGTAGGATTTTCAAAATATGACAATATTTTAAAATTGATTTTATTTCTTACATTTTTAGATGGATTATTTTTACGAATTAATAAAAAATTTAAAATCGCTTTTTTTCAAAGATTTATTGACATACTCATTATATTAACATTTATATTTTCTTTAATAACAGTAAACTGGCGTTCAGTATATTGGTTAATACTGATTTTTTCTGTTATTCCTTTAATAGTCACTATTAAATTAAGAGAGTTGCTCTCAATATTAATTACTGCTTTTTTATTATTCGGAGGAATTGTTTTTGGGGAAATTTATTTAAGAAAAAACAGTCCTGTGGAAGTGGGAGAATGGGGAGAAAGACCAGCGCTCCAAATGGACTCTACCACTATTTTTTCTTTAATCCCCGACAAGACAACCCATTTAAAATACAACAACTATGACTACTATGTTACAACCAATTCTATGGGTTTTACTTCTCCTGAAATAGACTTATCAAAGAAAGCAAAAAATGAAAAACGGCTATTAATTCTCGGAGACGCATTTTCAATGCCTGAAGGTGTGGAATACAATTATTCATATCCGTATCTGTTACAACAAAAACTTAGGAAAGATTATACAAAATTCATCATAAATGTAATTGATGCGGGAGTAACTGGATATGGCCCAAATGAGGAGTATGCTCAATTAAATAAATATATTAAAATCATAAACCCTGATTTTGTCATCAACCAATTCTTTGTCAATGAATACTCCGATATTATTGTTACAAAATTGGAAAGACGAACTAATATTGGTTTTTTTGTAGATAAGTCCCGAAAGAAAAAATATTTTGAATATGATCAACTCCCCATACATCTAAAAAATTTTATGATGAGTCACTTGGGTATTACTGATACAGCCTATTGTTATTCTAAATCTCTACTTTCTCTTTACGAAAAAGATTCCCCATATTTTAGTGACTCGGTAATTAATAAAGTTAGTAATTACTTTGACAAAATGAAAAATTTATGTTTAGAAAATAACGCTGAATATATAGTTATGTATGTACCGGGGCAAATCAATGTTTCGAAACCAAAAGATATCGCCTTTTATCCTTACTTTGAAAACCTGCAGGACACAAATGAATTCAGTTTAGACCGGCCTCAAAAATTAACCGGGATATTATGTCAAAAGAAAGGAATTCCCTTTTTAAATACAACCAATTATCTAAAAAGTTATCCGGTGCAACCTGTTTATTACAGCGAATCATGGCATTGGAATAAAGTAGGACATATTGCAATTTCAAAATATCTTGAAAAATACTTCGTCAATAACCAATTAATAACACTTCCCGAAAAAGACACCGCATTAAAAAATTGATTCCCTTTCAAAAGTTTTCTTTTAAAAGAATTGATGTCACCCTACCTAAAAATCACTGTGATTCCTGAATTCTATTATTTCTGAAAAGGCCACTGATTAAAAAAAATGAATTTATTGAACACTATATAATTTGAAAATGAAATTCCTCGATTTTAAGAAATTAAAAACTTCTTTTAAAGATTATTTAAATACCTTTTTTTGCCAGAATTCTATTAAATTAAGTTATCAAAACTTAATTATAATTCTGATTCTATTGATGATTTTGATTATCCGGTTATATTATATAAATACCTCTCCAATTGATCGTACGGCCTGGAAAGAAATAGATTATATTGCCATTTCAAAAAATTATTTGGCTAACGGATTTAATTTCTTCAAACCAACAATAACATGGCCAGCTGATCCACCAAGAGTTACTGCAATGGAATTCCCTTTGGTTCCATACTTGGCGTCATTACTATATTACTTTTTCAGGTTCAGTGTTTATACTGTAAGAATGGTTACCCTTATTGCATCTTTAGTCACAATTATTCTTGTATTTAAGTTGGTTAAAAAAGAATTGGGCCAAATTCCAGCGCTTTTAGCTGCATTAAGTTCGGGATTGCTTCCTCTGAATAGTTTCTTTAATAAATTTTTATTTTCAGAACCTTCTTTGATTGCTTTTTCTTTACTTGCCATTTATTATTTTTCAAAATGGATGGATTCGCACAAAAACGAACATATTATTTTGGCGACGTTTGGTTTTACAATGGCTATCCTTCTAAAACTAACACCTTTATATTTATCAATTATTTTTTTAGGGTTGTTTATATATAAATATAAATTTGACTATCTTAAATACAAGCCTTTGATTCTATTTGGATTGGCTTCTATTGTATTACCGATTGCATGGTATAGCTATGCATATTATCTGACTTATCATTCTATAGATGTGTTTGGTATTTTTAAAGGTCATGATAAATTTCAAACATTTGGTATGCTTTCCAGCAAAAAATGGTATTTGCTTATGGGTAAAAGTCTATTAAACTTATGTGGTGGTAAATTGGGAGTTTTTCTTATTGGAGTTGGATTTTTTGGTTTAATGATAGCAAGAAGAGGTTTACTTTTTTTCCTCTATTTAGCAGCTATTTTATTTTATTTTGTTGTAGTAGCCGAAGGAAATATTGACGGACCATACCGGCAACTTGTAATAGCTCCGGTACTCTCCTGTTTCATGGCAATTGGAGCCATTTCTTTAATGTATCCTGTAAGCTTAATAGCAAAATTTTCAAAAAAGAATCAGCCGGTTATTTATTTCTCTCTCAGTTTATTGATTGTTTTGGCAATTCAATTCAGGCATTTTGATTTAACGACAACTAATTCAACAGCCCCTGTATATATGCAGGAATGGCAATTAGCCAGTATTGTTAAAAAATATTCGAACACCAATTCTAAAATGGTTACTCTGGGGGCCTACTCATTGAATAAAGGCGGAAATGATGTAAGCCCTGTAATTTATTATTATACTGGAATTCAAGGCTGGACTCTCCAAAAAAATGAGTGGAATGTGGATACGGTAGAAAAACTTAAAAATAAAGGTGCAGATCTATTAGTTGGCTATAATTTATATCGCGAACCTGGATTGATTGAGTTTGCTTCTGAATTAAAAAAAATATTCCCTGTATTATTTGAAAATAAAGACGAAGGCTGGATTATTTTATCTTTGAAAGGCCAGCCCAAAAACCAACCATGAATGGAACTTTAATGAAAGATTTTTTCAAAACATGGTGATCATTTATATATTAAGGAACGAGTGAAAAAAAAGTTAACTGTAATATTACCTTACCTGCTTATGCTTAGGCCCTATCAATGGTCAAAAAATTTGCTTTTGTTCAGTGGTCTTATATTTTCCACCTCTTTTTTCATTGAAAACGATCTTTTAATAAGTATCCTGGCTTTTGTAATTTTTTGTATTACCAGCAGTGGGATTTACATATTAAATGACCTTCGTGATATTGAACATGATCGTTTAAATCCCACAAAAATGAACCGGCCAATAGCTGCCGGAAAAATATCAAAATTAAAAGCATTTGTAATTATGGTACTTTTATTAGTTGCCTCTGTTACATCCGCATTTATATTGGATAAAAACTTTTTTATTATCATACTAATATATCTGTGCCTTAATATTGCATACTCTTTTGGCCTGAAAAATATTGTTCTCCTTGACGCAATAATTGTTGCTATCGGTTTTCTCCTTCGTGTTTTTGCAGGATGTGTGATTATAAACGTAGAAGTAACGCCTTGGTTATTTATTTGTACATTTTCATTAGCGCTTACTTTGAGTTTTGGAAAAAGAAGAAATGAACTGAATGAACTCAAACAGGATGCAAAAAAATTTCGGGAAACATTGGAATTTTATTCAACTCAATTACTTGATATTATCCTTACTATTTGCAGTGCTACTGCATTAGTCACCTATTCATTATATACTATGGCTAATGAAACTGTGCATCGATTCGGTAATAAACATCTTATTATTACCATGCCTTTTGTTATGTATGGTATATTTCGTTACTTGTACCTGATTTATACAAAAAATAAAGGAGGTGATCCGACAAAATTATTGCTTTTTGATTTTCCTTCGATATTAAATGGGGTACTGTGGATAGCCAGCATATTTTATATAATTTATGGTAAAAGATATTTTTTTTATAAATGAAAATATCCAAATAATGAATGGATTCCAATATTACAGTAAGAAAATTGACTTATTAAAATCAATAGGCAGTGAATTTCTTATTTCCGTTCACTGGGATTTAGTATTCCTACAGGAAAATGCAGCAATCTTCTCCTATTTATAGTAAATACGATAATAAGAGTATAAAAGGTTTCAACGACTCTTACCCGATATACGATTTTCCATTTTGCAAGGCATTTATTCCAGAAAGTTAAAAAATACTTGGAATAATACTACCTATTCTTTGAATAATGTATAACCAAATCAAATGATCAATAAAACGCAAGAAAAAAATATCCCTTTGGTTGTTGACATGGATGGTACTTTTATAAAAAAGGATTTGTTATACGAAGGATTCAAATTAATTGTAAAAAAAAATTTTCTGTATATTTTTTTATGCTGTATTTGGATATTAAAAGGAAAAGTAAATCTTAAAAAAAAACTTTTTAAAAAAATATTTATTGAACCGGCAAAGATCGTTGCTAATAAAGAAGTATTACATTTTATCATAAAAGAAAAAAAAGAGGGAAGAAAAATTATTTTAGCCACAGCTTCTTTACAATCTAATGCCGAAGAAATTTCAAAAGAATATCCATTTTTTGATAAAGTATATGGGACGAATAACGATACAAATTTGAAAGGAAAAAATAAATTGAATCTTCTATTAAAACTTTATGGTTTCAAAAAATTTGATTATGTCGGGAATTCTTTTTCTGATCTTGTCATCTTTAAATCGTGCCGATACGCTTACCTGGTAAATGCTTCAAAATTATTAAAAAAAAAAACTTTTAGGATTGCGAACGTCAAAATAATAAATTCAGAAGAACCCAACAACCTTAGATGATGGCTTTGAAACAAGAGAATTTTAATAAAAAAGAACCTTTAAGGGTAAAATCTAAAATAATCCTTTATAAATATTTTAACCAAAAAGCAAAACTAAAATGAGCCAGAATAAACCTTATATAAGTATAGTATTACCTTGCTATAATGAAGAAGTTATACTTAAAGAGAATCTGGATGGAATAATTAAATATTTAGAAAGCAAGGAAGAAAAATATCAATGGGAAATAGTATTGATAGATGATGGCAGTAATGATAAAACCGGAGAAATAGCTGATGATTTCGAGAAAAGGCTTTCCAATGTGAGAACTATCCATCATCCCACCAACTTAAACCTAGGAAATGCGTTAAAAACAGGTTTTAAAAATGCTAAAGGTGATATAATTGTAGTAATGGATATTGACCTTAGTTATTCTGTAGATCACATAGAAAAGATGGTTGATAAAATAATTGAAACCAGTTCAGATATTGTAATTGCTTCACCATATATGCCCGGAGGAAAAGTAACTGATGTTCCTTTTACGAGGCGGATAATGAGTCGTTGGGTAAATAGATTCATGCGTATAGCAGCACAAGACAAATTCCATACATATACCGGAATGGTCAGGGCATATAGAAAAGACTTTATCCTCGCCGTAAATCTTAAAACCAAGGATTATGAAATAAATCCTGAAATTCTATATAAGGCCATGATCCTCAGGGCAAGAATTGTTGAAATACCTGCACACCTTGACTGGACGGAACAAAATAAACACGCAGGCAAACGCAAATCAAGTATCAGGGTGCTAAAAGGTTTTTTTTCCGGAATTATGTCAAGTTTCATTTTCCGGCCTTACATCTTTTTTCTTGCAGTGGGGTCTTTTTTAATGTTACTTTCCATGTATGAATTAGTATGGTTACTTGTGGATACCATTACACACATGTATAATCCTACAATTATTGACCATTCCTTTTCTGCAAGTCTCTCTCTTCAATTCAGGAAAAATCCACAATCTTTCATCGTGGGGGGTATCACCTTTTTAGCTTCGATTCAATTTCTAAGTTTAGGGTTTATATCTCTTCAAAATAAACGGTATTTCGAGGAATTATTTCATTTGGGTACTTCATTGAAAAAACAGGAGGAAAATAAACAATAAAAGATTATAAAGACTCATAAATAATGGAAATTTTTAACAAAAGAGCAAATGAAAACAGGATAAAGAATATAATATTCTTTGGGTTTTTAATAGTATATACATTCCTAATGGTTTATTTATCCTATAAAATAAATATTTCAGAAGATGAAACTTATACACTCAATACTACCTCCCGCGATCTAGCTGGCGTTATAAAGCAATCTTATAATTTTGAAGGACAACCTCCTTTCTATTTTATATTACTTTCTTTATGGCGGCATTTATACGCCGGTATTTTTTTTGCAAAATTATTTTCATTGATTTGTATTTGCTTATCAGCATTTGTCTTTTATCGTTTAGTGCAGTATTTTTCAGGAATAGAATGTTCCAAATGGCTGTTGATTATTTTCCTTCTAAATCCCTTTACAGTATGGGCTGCACTTGAAATGCGTACTTATGCATTCCTGATACTACTATCTACTGTATCTATCTATTTTTTCTTTAGGTATTATTTTGAAAATAAAAACAAATTTTTATACTATTTTCTTATTCTGTCTATTTTAGGTATATATACTCAATATTTTTTTCTTTTTCTTATTGTTGCGTGTGCCTTGTCAATATTGATCTTTAAGGGATGGAAACCTTTTTTAATTTTCAGTTTATTCCTAATTCCGGTTTGCATTTTGTTTTTGCCCAACCTTATTTATTTGCGAGGACAGATCCAAATGCATCAAACCCATAAATTTGCTGAGTTTTCTCTCATCAGAATTTTTAATATAGGCCATACACCTCAAAGCCTGATGCTTGCTATCAACATGATACCTGAAGTATGGATAAACCGACCTATAAGATTGATTTTCTTAGTTATATTTATATGCGCATTACTTAAATTGTATAGATCCAATTTAAAAAGCGCTAACCTCTATTTAAAAAAAATAAAAATCATTTTATTGATGGTTTTTACCATGATTATTCTTTTTTTCCTGGGCGTATATGTTACAGATATTGGTTTTGATATTAAATATATGGTTGTTGTTTTCCCATTATTTATTTTGCTTTATACAATATTTAATATTTTTAATACCAATAACAGAAGATTAATTTATAGTTCAGTTTCTATTTTTTTTCTTACACTTTTAATAATAAACTATTGTCATCCTGTAAAAACGTATGACTACAAATACATCGCGAAATATGTTCAGAATATTTCGCGACCGGGGCAGCCCATTTTAATTTACAGGCCGGCCATTGCAATGCCCTTCATTCTATATTATAAAGGAAAAAATAAAATTTTCCCTATTCCTTTCCCGGTAAAATTTGATTCTAGTTTTCTTATAAATATTCAAGATACTAATGAACTTAAACAATCTATCGAAAATGTCAAATCTTCTACAAATTCTTATATAATGATATCAGATACTACAGATTTTGAAAGTTTGGTAAATATGCATAGAAAATTAGTTGCGGACTATATTGATGAGCATTATAAAATCACTTTAGATACACTAATTTATGGATGGGGAAAAGAAAGACCTCTACGTATAATGAGTTTCGAAAAAAAATGATTTCGAGAATGAAGAATCCAGAATTTTACCTTTTGAATTATATCAATATCGTACTTTTAATTAAAAATTAATGGTAATGTGGCCAAAAATGATGCTTTTTTGCTTATGAAATAATAGGATTTTTGATTTACCAAATGAAGGGTAACAAGCCTACTGGCGTAAGAGTTTGCGAACAATAATTTAGTGCATAAACAATAATGTAGGCGGCCCAAAAGGTCGCCTTTTTCATTCATCATTGGTATGCTTTATGGTAAAAAATCTCATTTAGAGTTATCTCATTGATCGTTTTTCCATTTACGAAATCCTTATTCTTTTCATCCCAATTATGCAACTGAACATGTAATATTTTTAACAATAGTTTCAAAAGAATTTACCAACTATTTTTCAGTATTATACCAATTCTACAGCCTGCTAGATTGTGTATATTATTCCATAAAACTGTTTTTTACATTCTAATTACTTCTATGGATTGAAATTCGATCCCGTTAAAATATAAAGTAATTATATAAGTTCCCTTTATAAGGCCACTCATATTTATTTGCTTTGTTACACTATTTGTTGACGATACGAATTCTTCTCTATAAACTGATTTTCCTGTCAAATCAGTCATTGCAATTATTATATCGGTATTCGTCTGTGCAGTATTGATCACCAAATTTGCGATATCTTTTACGGGGTTTGGATAAACCTTTATACTGTTTGACTCTCTTGCAAATCTTCCTGCAGCAACTATAACATTTACTGTATCTTTTCCAATGAACCCTTTATCATCAGTAACTGTTAATTCAAATTCATAATTTCCTTCAACAAGATTGCTGATATTGGTGGACGCAGTATTATTCGGGAAAATCGTACTACCTGAGGGCCCTGATACCTGATTCCACAAATAACTAACAACATTTCCATCCGCGTCTGCCCCGCTACCATTTAAAGTAATAGAATTATCCGGATAAATAATAGTTGTATCATTACCTGCATTGGCAATCGGAGCTGTATTTGGGGTTGAAAGGGCTGTATTTATTCCTTCACTTACAGTTACCTGTATGGTGGCGGTTCCCGTAACGCCCAAGTTATCAGTTACTGTTAACTGAAAATTATAAACTCCCTGTACCAGGCCAGAAACGACAGTTACCGGTGAAGATGGATTTACAATATTATAGTTTGAAGGCCCTGAGATTTTTGTCCATTTAAAAGTGGAAATAGTTCCGTCTGCATCACTACCGCTTCCTGATAAATTTATGCTGTTTGTAGGCAACGTTATTGTTTGATTTGAGCCTGCATTAGCAATAGGTGTTAGGTTCGCAGCGGCATTCACAGTAATCTGTACCGTGGATGTGCCTATGGCTCCATTATTATCAGTTACGATTAGTTGAAAGATGTAAACTCCCTGTGCTAATCCAGAAACATTGGTAGCAGCAGAATCTGGGCTTACAATATTATACGCTGAAGGCCCTGAAATTTTTGTCCATTGATATGCAGCAATACTTCCATCTGTGTCACTTCCGCTTCCTGATAAACTTACGCTATTTGTAGGCAAGGTTATTGATTGATTCGAGCCTGCATTGGCAGTAGGTGGTACGTTAACTGCAGCATTCACAGTAATCTGTACCCTGGATGTACCTATAGCTCCATTATTATCAGTTACAGTAAGCTGAAAATGATATATTCCCTGCACTAAGCCTGAAACATCAGTTACAGGTGAGTATGAATTGACAATATTATACGTTGATGGGCCTGAAATTTTAGTCCATTGATAGGAGGTTATCTTTCCATCTGCATCACTACCACTCCCAGCCAAACTTATAGTATTTGCAGGTAACGTTATCGTTTGATTGGCTCCTGCATTTGCAGTAGGAGGTATATTAGCAGCGGCATTTACTGTAATCTGAACCGTGGCTGTGCCTATAGCGCTATTGTTATCGGTTACCTTAAGCTGGAAATGATATACTCCTTGAACAAGATTGGAAACACCAGTTGCCGGGGTGGAAGGATTTACAATATTATATTCTGAGGGGCCCGATATTTTTGTCCATTGATAAGAAACAATTGTTCCATCCGGGTCATTGCCGCTTCCTGATAAATTTACACTGTTTGTTGGCAATGTTATGGTTTGAAACGGTCCTGCATTAGCTGTTGGGGGTAGGTTGACTGCAGCATTTACCTGCACCTGAACAATAGATGTTCCTTTCGCCCCTTCATTATCAGTCACCGTTAGTTGAAATTGATAAACTCCTTGAACTAGTCCTGTAACATTTGTAGCTGCGGATGTTGGGTTTACAACATTATATGCAGATGGGCCCGATATTTCTGTCCATTGATATGAGGAGATTGTTCCATCGGTATCATTACCACTTCCTGATAAACTTACACTGTTTGTTGGTAAAGTTATCGTTTGATTCGTTCCTGCATTGGCTGTCGGAGGTACGTTGGGAGAAGGATTTACCGTAACCTGTGTAGTGGCAATACCTATAGCTCCATCATTATCAGTCACGGTCAATTGAAATTGATAAACTCCCTGTACCAGGCTAGAAACAACGGTTACCGGAGAGGATGAATTAACAATGTTAGGACTTGATGGACCAGAGATCTCTGTCCACTGATAAGAGGCAATTGTTCCATCAGCATCAATGCCGCTTCCTGATAAATTTATGCTGTTAGTTGGTAATGTTATTGATTGATTTGAGCCTGCATTGGCTGTTGGGGGTATATTAGGAGTGGCATTTACAGCTACTTGTACAGAAGCGGTACCTTTCTGTCCATTGTTGTCTGTTACAGTTAGTTGAAATTGATACACTCCCTGCACCAGGCCTGATACGATGGTTGAAGCTGAGCCCGGATTGACTATATTATTGGCAGCAGGCCCTGAAATTTTAGTCCATTGATATGATGTAATTGTTCCGTCTTCATCAGTACCACTTCCGGTTAAACTTTCACTGTTTGCTGGCAGATTTATGCTTATGTCTGAACCTGCATCTGCAATTGGAGCTATATCGACTGCGGGGCTTACAATCACTTGAACAGAGGCTGTTCCTATAGCTCCATCATTATCGGTTACAGTTAGTTGGAATTGATACACACCCTGTGTCAGTTCTGAAACATTCGTTGATGCCGAATTTGGGCTTAATATATCATACCCGGACGGCCCTGAAATTTTTGTCCATTGATATGAGGAAATTGTTCCGTCTGCGTCACTTCCGCTTCCTGATAAACTTATGCTATTTGTAGGCAGAGTTATTGTTTGATTTGAGCCTGCATTAGCAGTAGGTGGTATATTCGTCGCGGCATTCACTGTAATCTGTACAGTAGCCGTACCTGTGGCTCCATTATTATCCGTCACAGTTAATTGAAAAGTATAAACTCCTTGTGATAATCCTGTAACTTGAGTTACAGAAGAGGAGGAGTTTACAAAGTTGTAAGTTGAAGGACCTGAGATCATTTGCCACTGATAGTATGAAATAGTTCCATCTGTTTCACTACCGCTTCCTGATAAACTCACGGTGTTCGTTGGTAAGGTTATCGTTTGATTTGTACCTGCATTGGCAGTAGGGGGTATGTTTGCGACTGAATCAACTGTAATCTGTACAGTGGCTGTGCCTATAGCTCCATAATTATTGGCTACAGTTAATTGGAAAGTATAAATACCTTGCGTCAATCCTGAAACATTGGTTGATGAAGAATCCGGGCTTACAATATTATACGCTGAAGGTCCTGAAATTTTTGTCCATTGATAGGTATCAATTATTCCGACTGAATCGCTTCCACTTCCTGATAAATTTACATTATTTATTGGTAAGGTTATTGTTTGATTCGGGCCTGCATTGGATGTAGGTGGTATGTTGGCTGGGGCAATCACAGTAATCTGTACCGTGGATGTCCCTATTGCTCCATTATTATCAGTTACAGTTAGTTGGAAGTTGTAAACTCCCTGTGCTAATCCGGAAACAGTAGTAGCAGCAGAATCCGGGTTTACAATATTATATGCTGACGGTCCTGATATTTTTGTCCATTGATAAGTAGATATTTTTCCAACAGTATCTGTTGCAATGCCAGATAGATTAATACTATTTAGAGGAAGTTGTATAGTCTGATCTTTGCCGGCATTTACAAAAGGTGCCGCAATTATACCTGCTACACTTCCATTTTGAATCAATACAGCACTTGTATAAGGTTGCAATGTTATGGAACCTTTATAACTTGTTCCTTTTATATCAATATATTTATAGGGAAGGGGTGTCGTAACAGGCGAAGTAGT
>Ga0208717_1000029_pt1 | contig 105350 bp, 92 predicted proteins | sample NGESurF53shallow_FD_184489 | JGI IMG/M metagenome (GOLD analysis project Ga0208717, IMG submission 184489) | Arctic peat soil microbial communities from Barrow, Alaska - NGEE Surface sample F53-3 shallow (SPAdes) | ecosystem: Environmental > Terrestrial > Soil > Wetlands > Peat ... | reverse complement strand
CAGAACTCCACACTGATGAGCACTCCGGCTATCAGGGGCTTGGCTACTACTACATGCACGAAACAGTGAACCATGGGGCCGGTGAGTACTCGCGGAGTGGAATCAGCACAAACGGCATCGAAAGCGTGTGAGCGGTTTTGAAGCGCGGATTGCACGGGGTATATCATCACGCCAGACCCAAGCACATCGCCCGGTATGTAGACGAGTTCACTTTCCGCCTGAATGATGGGAACGTGAAACGGCATACCCTGAATCGGCTGGACAGCTTCATTGTGGCGTCGAAGGGATGCCGTCTAACCTATGCGAAGTTGATCGCATGAAGACGCCGCCGGAATTAGACCGGATCGCAGATAAGGTTCTGGCCTACAGGCCCAAGCCGAGAACGAAAGCGGCCCATAAACGAAAACGATTGAAGTCTAAAATTCAAAAGCAAGCAAAACCCGCCTGACGACGGGTTTTCTATTGGAGAAAACATGGAATTTCCTGTTTATGAGCGATCTCTGGACGAAAAACTTACACTTTGCGAGCTAATCCTCGCTCTCAACAGTGAGAGGGCGGCAATGAGGGAAGCGAGGCTTGCCCCTACATTGAAATGGGCTGACATTGCGGCCGTAGACGATGAAGGCAACGTTCTTCTCTGGCGCGACGTTCCAGAGGAGAAACGTCACTTGTATGAGCGTAAATCTGCACCACTTAATGCTGCTTAGGAACGATTGAAGGCCATCTTTTTGGAGCCTTCAATTCAATAAAGTCGCAATCCGGATTCGAGCAGCGTAGAACCTGGATAAGAATTGTCTTCGTGGAATCGATTCTTTCTTTATCCACATTAGAACCTCGGCCCAATTGGATCGCGTAGGCATCTTCCAGTGCCTCCATAGCAGAATTGCAGCGAAGACACAACACAGTCTCGTTCTCGTTTGGCATTTGAAATCTCCTGCCGATCATCGTATCAGATTCGGGGAGTCAAGTATATAATTCCCTTTCTTTACAGCGCCTGCATGCACTATCCGCGGACGCCCAAGGCTCTTTGGCACGATCGCCTCACGAAGCTGAAACAAGCCGGCTTCAACGCGATTGAAACCTATGCCTTCTGGAACTATCACGAGCCCCTGGAAGGGCATGTGGATATGTCGGAGTTTAAAGACTTTGTGCAGGCCGTCCACGACATGGGGATGTGGCTGATCGTCCGGGCCGGCCCGTATGTCTGTGCGGAGTGGGATGCAGGTGGGTTTCCTCACTGGATTATTGAGAAGCAATTCCCTCTGCGCAGCGACTCCCCAGAGAGCATCGCAACCTCGCAGCATTGGTACGACCTGCTGCTGCCGATTGTGCGAAAGAACATGATCACCGCCGGAGGGCCGATCGCACTCATCCAGATTGAGAATGAATACGACTATTGGGATTTTCCTTCACCCCAGAAAGCGGCCTATCTGACGACACTGGCCAAGATGGTCTGGCGGGCCGGCGTCGACATTCCGATAATTACCAACTGGGCCGAACATGCGCGCAATAACTCGGATCCTGTAATGGCGCAGATCATGGATACATGCGACTTCTATCCGCGCTGGAGAATCACGAAAGAAGTTTCGCCTGCACTCACAAAGTTACGGCAGCAGGAACCCATGTCGCCCGTGAGCATTGCGGAACTGCAGGAAGGATGGTTCAGCATATTCGGTGGAAAGCTCTCCGTCGACCAACCCGGAGTCTCCGGTGCTCAGCTGAATATGCTTGCCAAAACAGTGCTGGAGTGTGGCACAACCTTCCTGAGCCTTTAAATGGGCCACGGCGGCACAAACTTCGATTGGGCGGCGCGAACACTCACCACCCCTTATGGACTATGCCGCGCCGATTCGCGAACCAGGGGGCCTCTGGGGAAAGTACTATGCTGCGCGAACGATTGGGGCATTCCTGAACCACTATGGACCTTTACTGGCTCGGGTAAAAACGGTGACGAACGCCGCAAGCTCTGCGAACCCAAGTGTCTCTGTCAGCATGCGAGCCCATGACGGCAGCGGATTTTTGTTTGTGCGGGAGAATGCGGATGCGCGCCAGGAGTTTCGACTGCGCATTAGCAATCCGGAAGGCTCCTCCACGGAAGAATTTTCAGTGCCGTGCGAAGGCCAACTGAAAATTGACGCACGCGGCATGAAGCTGCTGCCTGTGCAGGTTTCACTTCAACATGGAAGACTGCGGTATTCAACGGCTGAGGTCTTAACCCGCGGCGTGGTTGGCAATCGCGCTTATATGGTGGTCTACGACGATCCGGGCACCCTGGCGGAGCTGGCCGTTGAAGCGCATCAGAAGCCGCGTATCAAAGGAACGACGAAGTATGAGCACTATGAGTTTCTCCGCCCCAGGCACAAGGGCAGCCGCCCGCGTGTGGCGACGCCGTCGGTCCAGCCGGTGTGGGCGCAGGCGCAGTTGAAACCGCAATGGCTGGACCGCAACATGGCCAGCAACGATCCCGAGTCCGAACGAGATGGGGATCAGCCCTCTTCGGTTTTGAGACCGTAGCCGAACCTTGATACGGCCGAAAATGGGGCAGAAAACCGTTGTCAGTCGTTCTGCCCGTTGTAAGTAAAGTCGGCAAAATTCACCATATTGGGCTCATTTAACGACACTGTATCCAAGGAGCGACTTACAATAAGCTCTTTGGTAGCAGGATTTACAGTGTTTTCAATAACTTGCAGAATCTTTGGTGCCGAAGAAGGGACTCGAACCCCCACACCCTTGCGAGTACATGGACCTGAACCATGCGCGTCTGCCAATTCCGCCACTTCGGCATGTATAGAGGGGTCCGGCGCAGGATACGCCGAACCAGCAGCAGTCCTTACTCTTACAAAGTCGGTGAGGACTGTCAACTTTTCGCGCGTTGCGGCGCGCGGCCTTTTGCAATCCGCAGGTTCGCCGCTATTCTAAACGTATTCCTGGCGCACGCTGCGCTCGACGCGACCCCGTGACACGAGCAACAAACCGGAGACCACACGATGACTGAACATCCACTCCCAACGACAGCGACCATCCCGGCTGAGATTTCCATGGAGATGCGCCGCCTGATGCACGATCTGAGCAATGCGCTGGAGATCGTGCTGCAGGCCGGATACCTGCTGACAACCGCGGAAGTCGAAGGGCCGGTGAAAGAATGGATCGGCCTGCTGGACACCGGGGCGCAGCAGGCTCTGGGAATCCATCGTCAGTTGCGCGAATACATCCGCGCCCACAGCTAGACCAACTGCGCATCCAGCGTGATTTCCGCGGCCTTCAACAGACGCGAGATGGGGCAGTTCAGCTTGGCGTCGTTGGCAGCGGAGGCAAAGGCCTCCTTGCTGGCGCCCGGAACTTTGGCCCGGGTCGTCAGATGAATCTTCGTCACCGTCGGCGCGCCATCGATCTTTTCGAGCGTGACGGCGGCGGTGGTATCGATCGAGTCCGGCGGCAGCTTGGCGTTGGACAACACATTGCCCAGGGCCATCGAGTAGCAGCCCGCATGCGCGGCCGCGATCAGCTCTTCCGGATTCGTCCCCTTGCCGTTCTCAAACCGTGTGCTGAAGGAGTATTGCGCGTCGTGCAGCACCCCGCTGTCGGTGGAAATGGTTCCCTTCCCTTCCTTCAATGTGCCGTGCCAGATGGCGCTTGCTTTCCGTTCCATATCGTCTCCTTGATGGGTAAATCGTTTGGGTCAACTCTTCAGGATATCAGCACGCTTTCGGCTCTCCGCTGTATTTCCGTCGCTCTGAACGACGCCCACTATATAGGATGAGGCCATGAGCCAGAGCGGCAGCGAAACTTTGCGAACATAATCTGGAACTGGCCGACCGCTATTTCAAGGAGAGTCGATTTCTGGACCATTTCAAATCGGATTACCATGACGACTAGGTTTATAAAGTTGCACTGGCTTGGTCATAATGTGGGCGTTCGGATAAAGCGTAAATAAATCCAAACAAGGTGAGTTCTGTCGAATATATGAAAGCAGTCATCCTTGCAGGCGGGCTAGGCAGCCGGTTGTCGGAAGAAACCTCCGCGCGTCCCAAGCCGATGGTCGAGATTGGCGGACGCCCGATCCTGTGGCACGTCATGAAGATCTATTCGCACTACGGCATCAACGACTTCATCGTGTGCCTCGGCTACAAGGGCTACATGATCAAGGAATTTTTTGCCAACTATTTTCTGCATTCCGCGGATGTGACCATCGACCTGCAGCAAAACAGGATCGAGACCCACAGCGCCCACTGCGAGCCGTGGCGGGTGACGCTGGTCGATACCGGCGCCGATACGATGACCGGAGGGCGACTGAAACGCATCCTCCCGTATGTCGAAAACGATGAGGAATTCTGCTTCACCTATGGCGACGGCGTGGCCGATATTGATCTGGACGAATTGCTGCGGTTCCACCGCAGTCACAAGACGCTGGTGACGCTGACAGCGACTCAGGCGGTAGGGAAATTCGGGGCGCTGGAAATCGCCGACGATGCTCAGGTGACGTCCTTCTCGGAAAAGCCCAGGGGAGACGGGCGCTGGGTGAGCGGTGGTTTTTTTGTGCTTTCGCCGAAGGTGGGCTCCTATATTCAAGGCGACTCGACCACCTGGGAGCGAGGACCGCTGGAAACATTGACCCGCGAAGGCCAGGTGGCGGCGTACAAGCACCGCGGCTTCTGGCAGCCGATGGACACCATGCACGACAAGACGCTGCTTGAAGATCTCTGGCGGAAGGGCGCCGCGCCATGGAAGATATGGTGAACGGATTCTGGCGAGGACGCCGGGTTTTTCTCACTGGCCACACCGGCTTTAAAGGGAGCTGGCTGGGGCTCTGGCTGCAACATCTAGGGGCGGAGGTCGTCGGCTACGCGCTGCCGCCGCACACCGCACCGAATCTGTTTGAAGCGGCCCGCGTTGCCGACGGAATGGGTTCCACGCTCGGTGACGTGAACGATCTGACCCGTATGCGGGAGGCAGTTGCGGCGCATCGCCCGGAGGTGGTGTTGCATCTGGCGGCGCAGTCGCTGGTGCGAGCCTCCTATCGCGACCCGATCGGCACCTATGAAACCAACGTCCTGGGCACGGCGAGGCTGCTCGAAGCGGTTCGCTCATGCGAGTCTGTGCGCGCCGTAGTGATTGTCACCTCGGACAAATGCTATGAGAACCGAGAGTGGGTATGGCCCTACCGGGAAAACGACGCGCTTGGCGGACACGATCCTTATAGCAACAGCAAGGCGTGCGCGGAGCTGGTTGCGGGCGCGTATCGGAACTCCTTTTTCCCCGTGGAGAGGTATTCCGAACACCAGGTCGCGATTGCAACCGCGCGCGCCGGCAATGTGATCGGCGGCGGCGATTGGTCTCAGGATCGGTTGATCGCCGACATCGCGCGCGCTTTCGGAGCCGGGGAGACGCTGCAGATCCGCAACCCGCAAGCGACCCGGCCCTGGCAGCACGTGCTGGAGCCGCTGCGTGGATATCTTGCGCTGGCGGAAAAGCTGGTCCTGGAGGGAACGAACTATTCCGGCGCCTGGAATTTCGGTCCGCGCCACGACGATGCCCGGCCGGTGGGATGGATCGTCGAGCACCTGGCGTCGCGATGGGCCGCTGCCGGCGGACCACCGCGGCGCTGGCAGATCGATCCCGGCCCCCATCCGCACGAGGCGCAAATGCTCCAACTCGACTGGACGAAAGCGTTGCAGGAGCTAGGCTGGCGTCCCGCGCTGTCGCTCCCCGAAGCTCTGGATATGACGCTCGATTGGTATCAGAGCGTGCAGAGGGGTGAGGATGCCCGGCGGAAATGCCTGGACCAACTGGAAGCGTATCAGCGGAAACTGCCGTAGGCGGCTTCAGGTCGCGGTTGGCATCGCCGAACGGGCTTTCCCGCATCCATGCTCGCGAGCCTCCTGGATGGATGATGCTATGGCGGCAAATCCGCGGCACCTGTCACGGGGGAGTTTGCCGGGCCCGACGCAGCGGAGTATACACTTCTAGTCAAGAATTCCATTGCGTCCTTCTCGTCGATCGCAACGGATGTCTTCAGACAGAATCAACCCATGAACGCTCCTTCGCGCGCCACTCCGAAACCCGTGCCGCCGGTTGAGAAACGTGACCTGGACCTGGTCCTCGAAAAGACCGGGCAGATGTGGCAGGAGTTGCGTGGGCAACGGATTTTCATCACCGGAGGGACGGTCTTTTTCGGCTGCTGGTTGCTGGAAAGCTTTCTGGCGGCGAACGAGGCGTTCGATCTGCGGGCGCAGGCGACGGTCCTCACTCGCTTCCCGGAACGGTTTCGCCAACAAAGCCCGCATCTCGCCGGCGCCGTCGAGCTAGTCGCGGGCGATGTTCGGGATTTCGCCTTTCCGCCAGAAGAGTTTTCCTTCGTAATTCATGCGGCGACGGAGTCGGTCCGGAAAGAAGCCGGCGGCCGCCCGGACGAATTGCGCTCGACGATCGTCGACGGCACCGAGCGCTGCCTGGAATTTGCCGAGTCGCACGGGACGAAAAAATTTCTATTCACCAGCTCCGGGGCGGTCTACGGCCCACAGCCGCCGGAGATGACGCACATTCCGGAAAGTTATCGCGGACGGACGGCTCGCGGGAGTCCCAATGCCGCCTATTCAGAAGGCGAACGCGAGGCGGAGATGCTGTGCGCGCTGGCCGCGGGCCGCTCCGGCATGGAATGCAAGATTGCGCGCTGTTTCGCATTTGTTGGCCCGCATCTACCGCTGGACGCGCACTTTGCCATTGGCAACTTCATCCGCGACGCCTTGCGCGGCGGTTCGATTGCCATCGCCGGCGACGGCACGGCCAGGCGCTCTTACCTGTATACCGCCGATCTTGCCGTCTGGCTGTGGACGATGCTGTTCCGCGCGCCTTCGATGCGCCCCTTCAATGTAGGCTCGGGAAACGACCGCAGCATTCGCGAAGTTGCGGAGGCGGTCGCGGCGGCGATTCAGCCGGGAATGGAAATTCGGATCGCCCAAAAGGCAGTCCCGGGAGCCGCGATCCAGCGCTACGTTCCCTCGGTGGAAGCGGCGGAGCGGCAACTGGGGCTGACAGAGACCGTCGTGCTGGAAGATGCAATCCGGCGCACAGCGGCCTGGGTTCAGGCTGGATGATTTTTCCGGAAGGGATAGAAGATGGTGGAGCTAAGCGGGATCGAACCGCTGACCTCCTCGTTGCGAACGAGGCGCTCTCCCAGCTGAGCTATAGCCCCATCTCCGGGTGATTTTGGTAGTGTACCAGCGATGGCTGGCATCCCGAAAGTGCGTGCTTCGGTTCCGAAGACAATCACGACCACGGGATATCCTCGACTGCACCGGAGCACCTTCAGAGTTCTTTCCCGCGTCCTACTGGATGAGCGGGATATTCTACGTAGGGAGATGAAAATGAAAATGAAAATTGCAGACTATCGGAATGGTCTGCGCTTACTGGTAGTCGCGGCCGGAGCGATGCTGCTGTGCGGGGCGGGCTTTGCCCAGATGCACAAGACGCCGAAGTTTCACGTGGAGAAGACCTGGCGCATCGGCGGCAACGGAGGCTGGGATTACCTGACCGCCGACCCGGGCGCGCACCGGCTTTACATTGCGCGCGGCAATCGCGTCCAGGTCATCGACACAGACACCGGCAAACTGCTGGGAGAGATGGGGGGGATGGGCGGCACGCATGGCATCGTGCTCGACACCAACGGCAGGATCGGCTACGTGAGCGACGGCGGCGACAACGTGGTGCGGGCATTCGACCGCACTACGTTGAAGGTGACGGCCAGCATTCCGGCGGGGAAGAATCCGGACGGCATCGTGTTCGACCCAGCCACAAGCCGCGTGTTCGCGTTCAACGGACGCAGCAATTCCGCAACCGTCATCGACACGGCCACGAATCGCGTGCTGAGGACGATCCCGCTGCCGGGCAAGCCGGAGTTTCCCGTGTCTGACGGGCAGGGGAACATCTACGACAATATCGAGAGCAAGAGCGAAATCGTCCGCATCGACGCCCACAGTTTCAAGGTGACGGCCACCTGGCCGCTCGCTCCCTGCCAGTCGCCCAGCGGTCTTGCCATCGACCGGGCGCACCACCGCCTGTTCTCCGTCTGCCACAACAAGGTGATGGCCGTGGTGAACACCAACACTGGACACGTCGTCGCGACGGTGCCGATCGGCAATGGTCCCGATGCCAGCCGCTACGACAGCCAGCGTCGCCTGGTCTTCAGCTCCAACGGCGAGGACGGCACCCTCACCGTGGTCAAAGAGTATTCAGCCAACCGCTACACCCCGGTTCAGACCCTGACCACCGAGAAAGGCGCCCGGACAATGGCGATTGACCCCTCGACGGGCACGATCTACCTGGTTACGGCAAAGTTCGGCCCGCCTCCCCCAGCGACCGCGGCCCATCCGCATCCCTGGCGGACGGTCCTGCCGGGCACGTTCGTGGTGCTGGTGGTGGGGACGAAATAAAGTTTTGATCAAGCTTGAAATCCCCGAGGAAACCAAATGAGCAAGCGCGCGGAAATCTCTCTTTCCGGCAAACTCGTTTTCATTACCGGCGCCAGCGCCGGCATCGGCGCTGCCTGCGCGGAACAATTCGCACAGGCGGGAGCTCGCCTGCTGCTGGCGGCACGACGGGACAATCTTCTGCGGGAAATGTCCGCAAAGCTGACAGCCGCCGGAGCAGCCGCAATCCACACCATTCCGCTCGACGTGCGCGACCCCAGGCAGGTTCAGTCCGCAATGGAGGCTTTGCCGGAGTCTTGGCGCGCGATTGACATTCTGGTCAACAACGCTGGCCTGAGCCGCGGGTTGGACAGCGTGCAGGAGGGCCACATTGAGGACTGGGAAGAGATGATCGACACCAATGTGAAAGGCCTGCTCTACGTGACCCGCGCCATCGTGCCGGGTATGGTCCAGCGCGGCCATGGTCACATTGTCAACATCGGCTCCACCGCCGGACGCGTGACCTATCCGAAGGGAGCTGTCTACTGCGCGACCAAGGCAGCGGAAAATCGCATTACCGAGGGGCTGCGGCAGGATCTGCTGAGTACCCCGCTGCGGGTCACTACCGTCGACCCGGGGATGGTCGAAACCGACTTCAGCAAAGTCCGCTTTCGCGGCGATGAAGGCCGCGCGGCCAAGGTCTATCAGGGGCTAACGCCACTGGCAGCAGAAGATGTGGCGGACGCGATTCTCTGGGCCGTGACCCGGCCGGCGCACGTCAACATTGCCGAAGTTCTGCTGACCAGCGTGGATCAGGCGAATTCCCTGCTCTTCAATCGTCAGACGAATTAGCGAGCCGCTCCAGTTCCGCTTCGATTTCCCGTAAAGCCGCCTGCAAGGCGGCGCGACGTGCAGGGTGGCTGGTCTTCTCTGACAGGATTCGCTCCCGCTTCAACTCCAGCAACTGACGGGCGCGCGACCGTTCCGCTTCCGCGTCGGTCAGCTTGAGTTTGGAGGCAGCCTGCGCAGCCTCGGCCTGCTGCTCCATCTGCTCTTGCGCCGTTTTACTTTCCCATCCGCGCGCCATATATAGAGATTAGCGGAAGCGAACCGGAATCGCATGAATCAAATGAAGCATCGGATGATATAGAACCCTGTACCGGAGGAGATGGAAATGCGCGCGTATCGAATCAAGCAGTTTGGACTTGAAAACCTGAAGGCAGACGAGCTTCCCAATCCCGCTCCAGGCGCAGGGGAGGTGCTGGTCAGGGTCCATGCCACGTCGCTGAACTATCGCGATCTGATGATCGTCCGCGGCCTGTACGATCCCAAACTTCGCTTTCCGCGGATTCCGCTCTCCGACGGCGCCGGGGAGGTGGTCGAAGTCGGGGCGGGAGTGAGCCGGGTCCGGGTTGGAGATCGCGTCGTCGGTCTGTTTTTGCAGAACTGGCAGGAAGGGCCGCCGACTGCGGAAAAATCCCGCGGCGCGCTGGGCGGCGACCTGGATGGAATGCTGAGCGAATACGTCGTGCTGCCGGAGCAGGGCGTGGTTCGCTTCCCGCAGTATTTGAGCTATGAAGAGGCGGCGACGCTCCCCTGCGCTGGGCTAACGGCGTGGCACGCGCTGTTCGAAGCCGCGAGCATCCAGCCCGGCGATACCGTCGTCATTCAGGGCACCGGCGGCGTGTCGATTTTCGCGCTGCAGATTGCAAAACTGGCGGGGGCGCGGGTTCTGGGCACCTCCAGCAGCGATGAAAAACTGGTGCGGGCGAAGCAACTCGGGCTCGACAGCGGACTGAACTACAAGCAGCATCCCGACTGGGCCACCTGGGTCAAGGAGCAGACCAGCGGGCGAGGCGCGGACGCGATTGTCGAGGTGGGCGGAGCGGGAACTTTGGGCGAATCCATGAAGGCGGTCGGCGTCGGCGGCACAATTGCCCAGATCGGCGTGCTTGCCGGCGGCGAGGAAACCCTCTCGGTTCGCCCCCTGCTGATGCGGCAGATTCGTCTGCTAGGCATTTATGTCGGCTCCCGCGCCATGATGGAAGCCCTGCTGCAGGCCTTCGAACTGCACCAGATCCGGCCGGTGGTGGACCGGGTTTTCCGGTTTGACGAAGCACTTGCGGCGCTTCATCTCCTGGAAGCCGGGGAGCACTTCGGAAAAATTGTGGTGACCCTGGGATGATCGATTTGGCCCAAACTGTGCAACCCATTGCATAATGTCTAGGTAGTTAACAGAGCGATTACTATCGACATTATTCTTTTTAAATCAATGAGTTAGCCTTCACGCTCGATGGGAAAGTTCTTTCTTCCGCAACGTACCTTTGGCCGAGAGTTTGCATCTACTACTGCAGCAGTCCCGTACTCAATACGGGAACGCTCTGGGGAGGCTCGGGCAACTGCGGCAGGTTCCGCGGCGCTGCCTGAGTAAACAAAATATGTCCTGGTTACACGCGATTTACGCTTTCTTCTGCGAAATTCTTCTCGGCTGCAGTCACGATCACCTGACTCGGCCTTTTACGCTGGAGACGGAGAGCTACAAGGTCTGCCTGGACTGCGGGCGGCAGTTTCCGTACTCCGTCGAAATGATGCGGACCATCCATCCGTGGGAGGCCAAGAAGCTGCGGACTCAGGTCGCCGAGCTGACGCCGGTCACGGAGTTCTCCGCGGTTTCGCTCGTAAACAGCTTTGGCGAAGCCGAGGACTATGACGGCACCCGGGCCATCGCCTGAAGCCTGACCTCCTTTCCGCTGACTGAATTGCTTGCCGGCCCGCGATAAACTGCGGGCTTGCTACACTATGGCATCGCTCCCGCGAAAGAGTGCTGCCATCGCCGACGCACATTCCAGATCGATTGTCTCCATTGAGGCGCTCACCAAGGTCTACGAGGGCAAGAACCGCGTCGTTGCCGTGGGTGGAATCAACCTTGCGGTGCCCGAGGGAGGGATTTTCGGGCTGCTGGGGCCGAATGGCGCCGGCAAGACCACGACCATCGGCATCTGCACCACCCGCGCGCTGCCTACCTCCGGTTGCGTCCAGATTGCCGGTTGCGACGTAGTCGCGCACCCGGCCATGGCGCGGCGAAACATCGGCGTGGTGCCCCAGTTCAATACGCTCGACCGCTCCCTAACCTGCTTTGAAAACCTTTTCTATCACTGCCGGTACTTCGGCATGTCGGCCGCGAGATCGCAGGCCCGCGGCGATGAATTGTTGGCGCAGTTTCGACTGACCGAACGCGCCGGGGCGTTTCCATGGGAGCTTTCCGGCGGCCTGGCGCAGCGTCTGCTCGTCGCCCGCGCCATTGCCCACCGTCCGGCCGTGCTGTTTCTCGACGAACCCAGCGCCGGGCTCGATCCGCAAAGCCGCCTGGCCATGTGGGAGGCGGTTCGCGGGCTCAAGCAGCAAGGCATCACGGTCGTGATAACCACCCACTACATGGAAGAGGCCGAGTCGCTGTGCGACCGCGTCGCCATCATCGACCACGGAAAAATCCTGGTCGAGGACACACCGGAGCGGCTGAAAGGCAGCCTCGGCATCCAGACCGTCTACGGATTGGACGTTCAGCGCACCGGGCAGACGGAGGAGCTGGCGGCGCAGTTGCGGGCCGTCCCGGATGTGAGTTCGGTGGAGACCACGCCGACCGGCGTGCGCGTCTATGCCCAGGGCGCGGAGGGTCTGCTGCCGGCCCTGATCGACACGGCTCAGGCATACAGCCTGCGGGATATTTCCATCTCCGAGCCGTCGCTCGAAACCGTATTCATCACCCTGACCGGGAGGGACCTGCGTGAGTAGTACAGCCACGTATCACGACGGGACCCGGCCACGTGGCACCGCCCGGCTCTACCTAGATGCGTTCCACGGGCTGATGTTGCGCGATTTTCGCGTATTGGGGCGGGAACTGGGACCGTTCGCAATTCGGGTGATCATGAACCCGCTGCTGTTCCTCTTCGTCTTTACGTTTCTCTTCCCGCGCATCGGTCAGGGATTCGGAATGTCCGGCGGAGCCGGCATGAACTTCGGCACCGTGCTGCTGCCGGGGCTGATGGCGGTGGCAATCATGTTCACCGGCATTGCCGCGGTCGCCCTGCCGCTTTCGACCGAGTTCGGGATCACCCGCGAGATCGACGACCGGGTGATGTGTCCGCTGCCGGTGGCTGGGGTAGCGATCGAAAAAATCTGCTTCAGCGCGCTGCAAAGCATTCTGTCCGCGCTGATCGTATTTCCTCTGGCCTACTTTATTCCCACCGAGCCGGTGCATGTGCGGATCGCCAGCTATTGGCTGCTGGCGGCGGTCATTCTGTTGGCCAGCCTGGTCTCGGGCGCGCTCGGACTCACCATCGGCACCACGGTCGAGCCGCGCCAGATCGGACTGATCTTCTCCGTCGTCGTCGTTCCCATCACCTTCCTCGGCTGCGTGTACTATCCCTGGGCGCTGTTGTCCCATGTCCGCTGGCTGCAGTACGCGGTGCTGTTGAATCCGATCGTGTATATGAGCGAAGGTCTGCGCGCGGCGCTCACGCCGAGGCTACCGCACATGCCGGTGTGGCTGATTCTGGTCGCGCTCGTCCTGTCGCTGGTTCTACTGGGGTGGGCCGGTATCCGCGGCTTTCTGAGCCGGGTGATCGAGTAACAAAGGTGTGCGGCTACAGAATCGGCAGCAACGCCGGCGGAGCATACGCGCCCTCTGGCATCTTGAGCTCCGGCATGGGCTTGGCCTCAAAAAGCTTGCGACACGGAACCGCCAGCCAGCGCGCCATGCGTGTCGCCTTCTGCCGCCGGGCGCTGTCGGTGGAGATTCCAGTCTTGGCGTACATTTGCCGGTAGAGCTTGGAGACAAAACAAAAGGCCAACCGGCTGCGCAGATTCGGGGTGCAGCTGGAGCGCTTCCAGATTTCCGGCAGGCTGTAGAAATCGTCCCAAACCCCCTGGGTACGCTCACGAATCTCATCCGAAGACATGGTTGCATGCGGGCTGAACATCTTGGGCCGCACAGCGGCGGGGATCAGCCAGTGGCGCGTGATCGGAACGCCGTCGACGCGTTCGCAGTTTTCGCCCTGGTTCTTTTCCCAGCGCTCGAAATCGATGGTGCCGGGGAATGGCGTCAGCATGACAAATTGGGCAAACGTAATGTCGGCCTTCTTTGCCAGTTCCGCCGTAGCGGCAAACGTGTCGACCCCGTCCGTCGGCAGCCCGAAGATGAACGAGCCCAGCACGTGTACACCATGCTCCTTGAACGTCTGCAACCGCTTGACCAGTTTGTCACCGGAGAGATTGAAGTCCTTGAACACGGCCTTGAGGCCTTCGGGCGTGGCCGACTCGACGCCGACCAGCGCGCCCTTGATGTTGGCCTTATGCATGGCGTCGAGAAACTGCGTGTCCTCGCCGGCTTCCATTGTGATCTGGGTGAAGAACACCATGTCCTGGGGAAGCTTCGCCAGCTTGCCCATCAGCTCGAACCGTTCCGCGCGAATGCCTTCGAGCTCCGCAACACGAGCAGAATTGCCTTGCCGTTTGGCCAGACGCAGGTCTTCGAGACTGACCGGATAAAAGTTGTCGTCCGCAAGCGCGATGAAGCGATAGCCGAGCCGCCGCAAATCGACGATTTCGCGCAGAATCAGGTCCGAGGTGCGGGGCCTGGGCTTCTGCCCGTCGGTGCGCCAGACGCTACAGAAGGAGCAATGCTTGGGGCAGCCGCGCACGGTCTGCACGGAGGCCCACATGTACTTGGACTTGGGCGCCAGGTCCCAGCGCGCCGGCAGAAACTCATCGCCGGAGATGCGTCCGCCGTCGTAGACGGTCTGCGCCGTGCCGGCCAGCAGATCGCCAATCACCTTGCCCCAGATGACGTCGCCGTCGCCCTTGACGATGGCATGCGCCGCGCCCAGTTCCAATCCTTCTTTCGGATACAGCGTGGCGTGGATGCCGCCATAGACGACAAATGCGCCGCGCTCGCGCGCTATCCGGCCGAGCTTCATCCCGCGCAGCGCATTGCCGGTATGGATGCCGATGCCGACTACATCGCCGGGCTGGATCTTATTCGGATCAAGCTGCTCCAGGGTCTCATCGGTAATGATGGGGTCGCCGTATTTCGCCGGGGTGGCGGCAGCGAGGACAAACAGCCAGCGAGGGGTGATGACGCCAATCCCAAACGAAGAATCACTCGGATTGATGAGATGCACGTGCATAAGCGAAACAACCTCCTGCGGGTTGGCCCTCCCGGATCAAGCCACCTGATGGGGATCCACGACGGAATGCGAAGTACAATCCGGGCCAGACCACCGCACATGTATCACCATAGCAGAGCGGGCCGATGTCAGGCTCTGGGTCGCCTGACAAGCAAATGAGATTTACACGCACTTTCCCTGCGGGGGAACCTTTACGTACTTGGATGCGAATTTAGCGACCGGCGTCTCCGCCCCACTTCCATGCCAGCCCGGTGCGAAATGTAAACGGCAGCCCAGGATAGCCGAACGCCTGCTGGGGATGCTGGCTCAGCAGGTTTTCCATCACGGCATAGGTGGATACATGACGGTTGACATGCACATGCACCGTCAGATTGATGTCCTGATACGCCGAGGCAAGGTTGCGGTTCGGCAACAGCAGCGAAGTGCCGCCGTCGGCGTCCGTCAGAAAGGTGCTGTCGTCGCGCCGCCCGACAAAGTTGTCCCTCATCTGCGCATACCAGCGCGGACGCGCATAGATCGCCGCGAAGTAGCCGGAGTTGGGCGCGCGACGGAATGGACGCTGGCCCACCAGCGGCGAGTAGGCCCCGATCGGCGTGTTGGGATACTTGAGATTGTAGGAGGGCGAGGAATTGTCGCTGGAAAACGACCGTTGCACGGTGGCGTTGAGCCGCGTGTACCCGCTCCGCAGGAACAAATGGTCGTTCACGCGATACTCCGCCCGCGTCTCCACTCCCTGCGCGGTGAAGTTGAGCGAGTTGATATACGCGCCGTAGGATGTGTTCTCAATCTGCTGCGCAACTGCCGGCGGAACGCCAACCTTGACCAGCGCCGGGCCATCGACGAACTCGATCTGGTTGGTGAATTGGTTGTGATAATAGCCGGCGTAGAGCAGCAGCCGGGTGCCCAGCGCGTGCTGGTCGACGCCGGCCTGATATGTGCGCGTCTGCTGCGCCCCCACCGGCGTGATTCCATATTGCGCGATCGACTTCTGCCCGTCCGGCAGCCCCACCAGGACATCGTAGATGGAACCGCGCTGCTCGGCGATGGTCGGCTCCAGAATGCCCTGCGAATAGTTCAGGCGCACCTCGGTGCCGGTCAGCGCTCCGGCCGCTTCGGGCTTCTGCAGGTAATACGCGATGCTGGCGTGGGGGGTGGGTTGAAATCCGAAGACCGAATACTTCGGCAGGTCGGTCCCAGCGCTGTAGAAGAGCTGGTTGCCCAGGTTCCCGGAGGTCTGCAAAATGTAGTCGTAGTTGCCGCGCTTGGCCGACTGCTGGACGTAGTCGTAGGCTGCATACCCGCGCTCCGACTCATAGCGAAGCGCCGCGAGCGCCACCAGCTTGTCGCTCGTTTTATAGCTGGTTTGCCCATAGAAAAAATCGCGGTTTGTCAGAATCGCCGAAGTTTCAGGAAAAGTGGAACTGGCGCAATTGTTGTAGAAAGCCTGCCCCATGGCGCTGGTTCCGTTGGCGCCGCGAATGGTTACCGGAAGGCCAAGATACTCCGGCGCACCGGGATTCCCGACATTGTCATAGCAATTGAAATTGTTCGGGTTGTCCGTCAGGATACCGGCGGGGGCAGGTTCTGTATCGAGCGATCGCAGCCGCACCAGGCCGTATTGCGCTATCGCATTCAGCCGGTCGCTGGGCTCCGTTTCGATCGTTGCGCTACCGTACAGGTCGTGCTCCTTCAAATAACGAGTATCGGAAGTACCGTAGAAGAGAATTGCACCCGGTTCTCCGGTCGAAGCGGCGATGCGATGCACTGTCGCCCGCACCTGCGTGTGAGGGGAAAGCGCGTAGCCGATGTTCGCCACCGACGAGACATTGTGGAATCTGCTGTTGGGATAGCTGTTTGAAGTGTCGATACGAGCGAAATCGCCGAAATAATCCAGCGCTTTGTGCGTGCCTCCCAGAGAGGCTTCCTGGTGATAGGTACCAAAGTTGCCCGCGTCAATGGCATAGTTGACCAACGGTTTTGACGTGGTGCCGCGCGCGGTGGTCAGCGCCACGACACCGGTGGCGGCGTCGGCCCCGTACAAGGCGCTGTTCGGCCCGCGATAGACTTCTGCCTGGCTGATGCCGTTAGCGGCGAGAGTCGCGAAATTCACTGCGCCGCCGATATCGTTGATGGGAATGCCGTCCAGCAAGACGGCGGTCGCGTCGGAGCTGCCACCCTGCTCAAACAGCGATGTCGCCGCGCCCCGTTCTCCGCTGGTGACAAACTGCAGACCATTCACCAGCCGCAGAGATTTTTGAACGTCGAGCAGATGCGGATACAGCGCCAGGTCGAGCACCGTGGTGGAAGCTCCGCTCTGCGTCTGCGGCGTCGGAATTCCGCTGGAGGTCACCGTCACTCTCTGCTCCAGGTGCCCGAACTGCATGGTCACGTCAGCGTATGTGGCTTTGCCGAGCGCAACATAGACTTCCTTGCTGTTGGTGACGTTGAATCCCGTGGCCACCACTTGCACCTGGTAGCGCCCGGAACGATAGACATTGACTGAATAGTGCCCGCGCCCATCGGTATAGGCATGCGTCGCCAGCAAAGTGCCATTCACCGTCAGCACGTCCACGCGGGCGTTATAGACCGCCGCCCCCAGCGGGTCGGTGACGGTTCCATTGATGGTGGCCGGCGCCTGGGCGTGGGCCATGGACGGCAGCAAATACAGCGCTAGTACCGCTATCACCAGCGCGCACCACAGGCCGAACCGGGGTCGCCGCCAACACAGGAATTCCGCAAAAACCACGTATGAATCCTCTCGCATAGAACTCAAGCCGGGCGGCCGAGAGCATGGGGCGTACAAACAGTTTACTCGTGAGAGGGGTATCGGGATGGCTGCGGACCGTCAAATCGCCGGAGAGGGCAACAGCAGATGGATGCCCCAGGTCTCGCGTTTGAGACCTGGGGACTTGCTGCATGGCAAGGATAGCCGGTGACGGCCGCCTACCGCGCCTTGCGGTGCGCGACGATCTGGTCTTTGATCTTGTCGTAGACGTGCTGCGGCAGGACGCCCTTGGTGACCAGTTCATATTTTGAGTTGTATGGTCGGCTGCGGATGATCCTCTGGGCATACATCTCGCCCACGCCGTGCAGCGTTTTCAACTGGCTGGCGGATGCGGTGTTGATGTCCACATGCCGAGTCCGGGAGTGCGTCGACATCGTCCGATTTTGCGGAGCGGCGGACGCCGAAGAGAGCGCCCAGGTGGCCGGCACAACGGCCAAGGTAAGAGCCAAACCGGCCCCACACAGAATGCGAGTCAGCTTATTAGCAACGTTCATGGTCTTTCCTCCATAAAGATTTCACAGATTGGATGCCCAACCGTGCCAAAACAGTAGTCAATCTGCCGCCCGGAGTCAAACCAAGCGGAATTCCGGTAGTGGGTCAGTTTCCGAGTTGCCCGCGATCCATGCACACAACAAAGAAGTGTACGAGGCGGCGTTGTCACGCTAGAGCGGCTTCCTCGTCCAGGCGCCGTACTGGATCGGCCCGGTGATTTGGCAACCGAGTGCGACCACGGTCTCCTCAAGCTTGGTTGCCAGCGTGTGGTCTAGCGCGATCCCAACGGGCTGCGTCAGCCCAAGGTCCGCCATTCGGGGAACAAGGCTGAGCAGCGTGTTGGCAATCCATGGATACAGGAATGAACCGCGTCCGACCCCCATCACCGCTTCCGCGACAACCGTAGGAAAAGTAAGGCCTGAGTCCAGAAAGACCTTACCGATGCGGCGCCCAAAATCCGGTGGGCACCCCCCTCTGCGGAACACTTCGCACAACAACCGGTAGGCATCGTCCCATACCTCGCACGCAGGATAGGAGGAATTCTCATTGCTGAAATCCATCTCATGAAATGCTACGACGCCGCCCGGCTTGAGCAAGCGCGTCAAATGGCGGATGGTAGCCGCCGCGTCCGGCTGATAGAACAAAATGCAGCGCCCCACCACGGCATCGAATGGTTCGGTGGTGGAAAAATCATCCACGTTCGTGGCCTGGAACGAAACCCACGAAGAACAGCCCTGTTCCACCGTGCGCTGGCGTGCGCGGTCCAGCCCTTTCGCATCGCGGTCGAGACCGACGACACAGCCGCCAGGTCCAACGATATCGGCTGCCAGCAGCGCAACGTCTCCCACGCCAGACCCGACATCCAGCACGCGCATCCCCGGAGCGACGCCTGACGCACGGAAAAATCTTTCGGTATAAGGGCGCAGCAGGCGTCCTTGAAACATCAGGCGCTCCTGCTCCTGCACGGATTGTCCGAGGACGTAATTGGAAGAAGAGGTCATCTCAGAACCATAACATTCTGCCCCATCCAATTCCATGCTGAATCTTGATTCGCAACTCAGTCGGTACGTAGTGACTGAAGCAAGTTCGAGAGGTTTGGGGCGAGTGCTCGCCAATTCGGAAACTGACTCACTACCGGAATTCCGAATAGCCCCTCAACCGCTGTAATTGGCGACAACCCGAATAATTTTCCGGTCTGCGTCGAACTCCATAAACTCGGCCGTCTTGGTGCCTTTCTGATTTACGAAGCAAAGAACGACGCTGGAGACTCCCCACATCACGTCCAGGAGTTCAAAGGCGATGTTTGGGTAGGCTTCCAGCCCTCGCTGAAAATAACCGCGCAGCGCCTGTTTGCCGGCGACGGTTCCGGAGTCGTCGTTCATGAGTTTTGCGGCGGCAGGCGAAGTCAGCACGACCTCCGACCCATAGTGAGACAGAATGGCGTCGAGATCGCGGGAATTCCATGCCTGCACCCAGTTCTGCGCGAAGTCGACAGCCTCGGCTTCAGTGAACATTGATTGCGCTCCTCCAACAGAAGTTGCGATCGGCAGCCTCGATCCCCGCCTCGATCCCCGCCTCGTTCTCGGAGCCGTCGCCTGGTTCGTATTCTAATCAGAGCCGTATGGACCCCAACCGACGCCGCGGCTTTCCGCCGGAAGCATCCCATGGCCGAAGCCACCCATGGTTAGGCGGGCGGGGCGTGCTGAGGTAAACTATCTATCTCCGGTTCCGATAAAAGTTATCCCCTGATACTCGGGTTCTTTCATCCGTGCCGGGAGGGAATTTTTCCTATGACGCAGCAGTGACGACGGTTTCCGTCTGAATAGAAGGTTTGCCATGCAGACTCCCAGAACAGCGACCGGATTGCCCCGGGCCCAGGGGCTCTACCATCCACGCCACGAACACGATGCCTGCGGCATGGGTTTTGTGGCGAGCATTCGCGGAGAGCGCACGCACCAGATCATCCGCCAGGGGATTGAAGTGCTGATCAACCTGACGCACCGCGGCGCCTGCGGCTGCGACCCGGAGACCGGCGACGGGGCCGGGCTGCTGATTCAGATTCCGCACAAGTTTTTTGCCCGCGAATGCGCGGCGCTGGGTTTCCAGTTGCCGGAGCCGGGAGCTTACGGCGTGGGCATGGTGTTCTTCCCGGTCGAGAAGCTGCCGCGGCTGCAGTGCGAAGGCATCATCGAAAAAGTCGTTGGCGAAGAGGGTCTGACGGTGCTGGGCTGGCGCGATACGCCGTGCGATGGCAATGCGATCGGCCGGGTGGCGCGAGCGTCGCAGCCCTATATCCAGCAGATCTTCATCGGCTGTCCAGCGGGGATGGACGAGGACGGCTTCGAGCGCAAGCTGTACGTGGTTCGCAAGCAGATTGAGGCCCAGGTCGCGGCCGCAGACATGGACGACAAACATTTCTTCTATATTCCGTCGCTGTCCTCGCGCACCATTGTTTATAAAGGGCTGCTGCTGGCGCCGCAGATTGCCAATTTCTACGGCGAGCTGTCGGATCCGGAAGTGGTGAGCGCGATCTGCCTGGTACACCAGCGCTTTTCGACCAACACATTTCCCAGTTGGCGCCTGGCGCACCCCTTTCGCTACGTCGCGCATAACGGCGAAATCAATACCTTGCGCGGCAATGTGAACTGGATGCATGCGCGGCAGTCGGTGCTGGCTTCACCGCTGTTTGGAGACGATCTGGAGAAGCTGTTTCCAATCATCGAGGACGACAGCAGCGATTCCTCCGCATTCGACAATGCGGTGGAGCTGCTGTATCAGTCGGGCCGGTCGATGGCCCACGCCATGACCATGCTGATTCCGGAGGCGTGGGCGGGGAATCCGCACATGTCGGCCGAAAAGCGCGCCTATTACGAGTATCACGCGTCGTTGATGGAGCCCTGGGATGGACCGGCGGCGATTGCGTTTACCGACGGCCGCGTGATTGGGGCGACGCTCGACCGCAACGGCCTGCGGCCGGGGCGGTATCTCGTCACCAAGGACGATATTGTGGTGCTGGCGTCGGAGGCGGGCGTGCTGGACGTGCCTGCCGAGGACATTAAAAAGAAGGGCCGCCTGCAGCCGGGCAAGATGTTTCTGGTCGATACCGTGCAGCAGCGGATCATTTCCGATAAGGAAATCAAAAAGGATCTGGCGGCGCGACAGCCCTACGGCGAGTGGCTGAAGGAAAATCAGGTTACGCTCGACCAGTTGCCGGAGCCCTCGCGCGTGCATGGCTCCAACCACGACACCATGCTGCAGCGGCAGCGCGCCTTCGGGTATACGGAAGAGGAACTGAAGATGGTGCTGGAGCCGATGGCGAGCACCGGCCAGGAGCCGGTTGGCTCCATGGGCACGGACACGCCGCTGGCCTGTCTGTCGGACCGCCCGCAGATGCTGTTCAACTATTTCAAGCAGCTCTTCGCGCAGGTGACGAACCCGCCCATCGACCCCATTCGCGAAGAGATGGTGATGTCGCTGATCAGCTACATCGGCAGTGAGCGCAACATTCTGGAGGAGACGCCGCTCAACTGCCACACGTTGAAGCTGCCGCATGCGCTGCTGACCAATCGGGAGCTCGAAAAGCTGCGCCGCGTCTCGACCGGCGACCTGTTGGCCACCACGCTATCGATCTTGTTCCGCGCACAGGATGGCGAGGCGGGGATGAAGCACGCGCTGGATGAACTGTGTCGTCGCGCCTCGCTAGCCGTGCGCTCCGGATACACGCTGCTGATCCTGTCCGACCGCGGCGTGGACGAGCAGTATGCGCCCATCCCCAGCCTGCTGGCGCTGGCGGCGGTGCATAACCTGCTGGTGCGGGAGGAGACGCGGACCCAGGTAGCGCTGATTCTGGAGTCGGGCGAGCCGCGCGAAGTGATGCATTTCGCGCTGCTGATCGGCTTTGGCGCGAGCGCGATCAATCCCTATCTGGCCATCGATTCGATCCGTGACCTGGCCCATCGCGGCTACCTCGCCAACGCGGTGACGCCGGACGCCGCCGTGAAGAATTTCATCAAGGCCATCAACAAGGGACTGCTGAAGACCTTCTCGAAGATGGGCATCTCCACCCTGCAAAGCTATCGCGGCGCGCAGGTGTTTGAGGCGGTCGGGTTGAGCAGCGATCTGATCGATGCATATTTCAAGGGCACCGCCTCGCGGGTGGAAGGCGTCGGGCTGGGAGTGTTGGCGCGCGAGGCACAGATGAAGCACCAGTATGCCTACGCACCGATGAACGACTCCCAGGTGGATCTCGCCGCCGGCGGCACGTACCATTTCCGCACCGAGGGCGAGTATCACCTGCTGAATCCATTGACCATCAGCAAGCTGCAACATGCGGTGCGCAGCGGCAGCGCCAGCACCTTTCAGGAATACACCGATCTGATCGACGAGCAGAGCCGGAGCATGGCCACGCTGCGCAGCTTGATGCAGCTCAAGGAATCGAGCACGCCGGTGCCGATTGAGGAAGTGGAGCCGGCCAAGGAGATCGTCAAGCGCTTCACCACGGGAGCGATGTCCTTCGGCTCCATCAGCCAGGAGGCGCACGAGACGCTGGCGATCGCGATGAACCGCATCGGCGGGATGTCGAACACCGGAGAGGGCGGTGAGGATGAAGCGCGCTTTATCCGCGATGCCAACGGCGATTCCCGGCGCAGCGCCGTGAAGCAGGTAGCGTCAGGCCGTTTCGGCGTCACGGCGAATTATCTGGTGAATGCGGACGAGTTGCAGATCAAAATGGCGCAGGGCGCAAAGCCCGGCGAGGGCGGCCAGTTGCCGGGACACAAGGTGGACGAAAACATTGCGCGTATCCGCCATTCCATTCCCGGAGTGGGGCTGATCTCACCGCCGCCCCACCATGACATTTATTCCATTGAAGATCTTGCGCAGTTGATTTACGACCTGAAAAACGTGAATCCGCGGGCGCGTATTGCCGTCAAGCTGGTGGCGGAGGTGGGCGTGGGCACGGTGGCGGCGGGGGTTTCCAAGGCCCATGCCGATGTGGTGCTCATCAGCGGCGACAGCGGCGGGACGGGCGCATCACCCTTAAGTTCCATCAAGCACGCCGGGTTGCCGTGGGAGCTGGGCCTGGCGGAGACGCAGCAGGTCCTGCTGCTGAACGATCTTCGCAGCCGTATCCGCGTGCAGACCGACGGCAAGCTGCAGACCGGCCGCGATGTAATCATCGCCGCGCTGCTGGGGGCGGAGGAGTTCGGCTTCGCCACCACGCCGCTGATCACCCTGGGCTGCATCATGATTCGCAAATGCCACCTGAATACCTGTCCAGTGGGCATTGCGACCCAGGACCCGGAGCTGCGCAAGCGCTTCCAGGGCGAGCCGGAGCACGTCATCAACTTCCTGTTCTTCATCGCCGAGCAGATGCGCGAGTATATGGCGAAGCTGGGTTTCCGCACGGTGAATGAGATGGTGGGCCGGGTCGACCGACTGGACACGCGACCGGCGGTGGAACACTGGAAGGCCAGCAGCCTCGATTTAAGCTCGATCCTGTACAGCCCAGAGCTACCCGCGCGCGTGGCGCGGCACTGCACGCAATCGCAGGACCACGGCCTGGAGCAAGCGCTCGATTATCAATTGATCGAGCTGGCAAAGCCGGCGCTGGAAGACCGCCAGCCAGTCGAAGCGACGCTGCCGATTCGCAACATTCACCGCACAGTGGGCGCCATGCTGGGCGGCGAAATTGTCCGGCGCTACGGATCCTCCGGTTTACCGGACGGAACCGTTCGCCTGCATTTCAAGGGTTCCGCCGGCCAGAGCTTCGGCGCGTTTCTGCCGAACGGCGTGACGCTGACGCTGGAAGGCGAGGCCAACGACTACGTCGGCAAGGGGCTTTCCGGCGGCCGCATCGTGATCTACCCGCCGCGCAATTCCAGTTTTCTGCCGGAGGAAAGCATCCTGGTCGGCAATGTCGTTCTCTATGGCGCTACCAGCGGCGAGTTGTTTTTGAACGGAATGGCGGGCGAGCGTTTTGCCGTTCGCAATTCGGGAGCGACCGCCGTGGTCGAGGGCGTGGGCGATCACTGCTGCGAATATATGACCAACGGCACCGTAGTGGTTCTCGGGGCGTGTGGTCGCAACTTTGCCGCCGGCATGAGCGGCGGCATCGCCTATGTTTTCGATGAGAGCGGCTCTTTCATTCAGAAACGCTGCAATCAGGGGACGGTCGACCTGGAGCCGATTAATGAGACGCAGGACATTTTCGCTCTGCGGGCGTTGATCACTCGCCATCGCGATCTGACCGGCAGTCCGCGCGCCGGCTGGATTCTCGACAACTGGAGAGAGAGCCTTTCGCGTTTCGTGAAGGTGTTTCCGCATGAGTACAAGCGCGTGCTTCGCGAGCGCGAGAAAGCCAAAGCTTTACCCCTGCGGGAGAACTCGTCGATGACGGCGGTTGGGCAGGTGCAGCATGGGTAAGTTGAAGGGATTCATGGAATTTCCTCGGGAGCTGCCGGAGCGGCGTCCGGTAAGCGAACGGGTGAACGACTGGTTTGAGATCTACCGCGCGTTTCCGGAGGAAAAACAGCAGGAGCAGGCGGCCCGCTGCATGGACTGCGGCGTGCCCTTCTGCCATACCGGGTGCCCAGTCAACAACCTCATCCCCGACTGGAACGACCTGGTGTATCGCGGACGCTGGCGGGAGGCGATTCGCCGCCTGCACGCCACCAACAACTTTCCGGAGTTTACCGGGCGGATTTGCCCGGCGCCCTGCGAGGCCGCCTGCGTGCTGGGCATCAACGCGCCGCCGGTGTCAATCAAGCTGATTGAAAAAAACATCATCGAGCATGCCTTTGAGGAAGGCTGGGTGCAGCCGGAGCCGCCGGAATTTCTGACCGGTAAGCGCGTCGCTATTGTCGGCTCCGGGCCTTCCGGTCTGGCCGCTGCCCAGCAGTTGCGCCGCGCCGGCCACGCAGTCACCGTCTTTGAAAAAGCGGACCGCATCGGTGGCCTGCTGCGCTACGGCATCCCCAACTTCAAGCTGGAGAAGACGGTGCTCGACCGGCGGCTGGAACAAATGCAGGCCGAAGGAGTCGTTTTCGTCACCGGTGCGCACGTTGGCCACAACGTTCCCATTGAAGACTTGCAGCGCGACTTCGATGCCGTGCTGCTGACCGGCGGCGCGGAGCAGCCGCGCGACCTGGCGGTGCCGGGCAGAGAATTGACGGGCATTCACTACGCCATGGAGTTTTTGCCGCAGCAGAACCACCGCAACGAGGGCGATACGGTCCCCGACGCCGGAGCGATTCTGGCCACGGGCAAGCGCGTCATCATCATCGGTGGCGGCGATACGGGTGCGGACTGCCTGGGCACCTGCCACCGGCAGAAGGCGGCATCGGTCGATCAGTTTGAGATCATGCCCACGCCCCCGAACGAACGCTCTCCGCTGACACCCTGGCCGCTGTGGCCGATGCAACTCCGCATCGAGGGCGCACACGAAGAAGGCGGCAAACGCAACTGGAGCGTCGCCACGACGAAATTTACCGGCAACGAGCAGGGAAACGTTCAGCAGTTGCACGGCATCCGCGTGGGGCCTCCGCCGAAGTTTGAACCAGAGCCGGGTGGCGAATTTATTCTCGACGCCGATCTTGTTCTTCTGGCGATGGGATTCCTAGGACCCGTGCGCAACGGGATGCTGGAGCAGCTCGGCGTCCAGATGGATGCCCGCGGCAACGTGGCCGCTGATGCAAACTATATGACTTCTGTCGAAGGCGTATTCGCGGCCGGCGATATGCGGCGCGGCCAGTCGCTGGTAGTCTGGGCGATTTCCGAAGGGCGGAAAGCCGCGGCGGCGGTCGACCGCTATCTGCAGTCGGGCGACAAGGCCGAAGAGCGTCGGCTGACCGGGGCTGCTGCGCGATAGCTAATCTTCTTCAGGCGGGCGCGAGCCCGCAGTGGCGATTTCCAGAAATGTCTGCGCGGCGCGAGTCAGCACATTGTCCTTGTGGTAGATGAGGGCGAGATCGCGCGCCAGCCGGACCCCTTCAAGGCGCACCGTCGCCAGTAGTTTCGCGCGCTCATCGTCGACGACATTGATTCGCGGAAGAAACCCGGCTCCCAAGCCGGCGAGAATCAGCCGCTTCAGCAGTTCGCCGGAATCGACCTCCATCGCCAGCCGAGGCTGAAAGTCGTGCATCTGGAAAATGCCGTCAATCTGTTCCCGCTGCCGCCCCTGCTTGGGCAGCAGCAAAGGATATTGCACCAGCTCGTCGATACGAACCGTCTCTCGCTGCGCCAGCGGATGAGTCGGCTGGACCACAAGCAACAGCTCATCTTTGTGGACGAGATTGACGGTGACGCGCGGGTCTTTGATCGGCAGCGAAATTACGCCGAAGTCCACCTGCCTCTTCAGGACCGCTTCCAGTGTGCGCGCTCGCTCCGCGCGCACGATGCCCAGACCCACGCGCGGGCATTCCTTTTTGAACTGCGCGAAGATTTTGGGGAACACGTACAGGCACGTCGTCTCATTAGCGCTGATGGAGATGGCGCCCCGCGGCGATCGATGCAGGTCGGCCACCGTCATCACGATGTGGCTGTAGCACTGCAGGCAATGTTCTGCGAATGGCTCGAAGACCCGACCCGCCGCGGTAGTGCTGACTTTGCCGGACTTGCGATCGAAGAGAGTTGCGCCGACTTCTTTTTCAAGCGAGCGAATCTGGGCGGAAATCGCCGGCTGGGTCACACGCAGCCTCTCCGCAGCGCGGGAAAAGCTGCCCTGCTGGCTGACTTCGATGAATGTTCTCAGCTTTTCAAAGTCCACGACGATGTTTTCTCCGCACGTTTTCCTGCATGGTAGCAGATGGCGCATGAGGATTCGTGTGGGCGCGCGATGGTGCTGTGTTCCGCGGAGGGCTGGAGTCAATCTGGAGCTGGACGTTGAACTGAATTCAGGCGTGCATGGCCCCCGAGTAAATTGCCATGCCAGCCACTGCATCCACCTGCATGGCGTCGAGCTCCTCGATCTCCGCCTGAGCGCGAATACCTCCGGCCACGATAAGCTGGCGCTGGGTCTGGCCGCGGAGCCGACGCGCCACGTGGAGGGGAAATCCGGACATGGTGCCCTCGGTGTCGACGTGGGTATAGAGAAAAGCGCCGCAGAACGGTTCGAGCTGGCGCATGGCGTCTTCTGGAAGCAGTGCGATCTGCTCTCGCCAGCCGCGCACGGCCACGCGATCATCCTTGGTATCGACGCTGAAGACGAGATGTTCCAAGCCGAGAGACGCGGCAAGACCCTCGGCAAACTCAGACCGCACCAGATCGGGTCCGTGGCTTGCATCTGCATGAAACAGGGAAGAGCCGAAGATGACGCGCTTCGCGCCCAGATCGAGCAGATCGCGGGCGTCCTGCGCATGGCGAATGCCGCCGCCGACCTGACAAGGGAGTCGGTCGACAATCGACTCGATCAGGCCGCGATTGTTACCCTGCCGCTTGGCCGCGTCCAGGTCGATCAACTGTACCAGCGGATACGCGGAGAATCGATCGATCCAATATTCGAGATCGTCGAAGCCCAGCGCCAGGTCTTCTCCCTGCACCAACTGCACGACGCGACCGCCCATCAGGTCGATGGAGGGAATCAGCATGACAGCCCCGAAGCACAATTCATCCTTCCAGTATAGAAGGCGAGCGGCTCAACAGGGCAAGCGCATCGGCAGGCCCAGCGCCGCCAGTTCCCGCTTCAGGCTGCGGGCATCGGCAACGCCGAAATGGAAAATGCTCGCCGCCAGCGCTGCATCCGCGCGGCCGCGTGTAAACACATCGGCAAAGTGCTGAACGTTGCCTGCCCCGCCGGAAGCAATGACTGGAATTTGCACCGCTTCACTGACGGCGGCCGTCAGCTCGCAATCGAAGCCGGTGCGCATGCCGTCGGAGTCCATCGAGGTCAGCAGAATTTCCCCCGCGCCGCGCTGCTCCGCCTCTCTGGCCCAGTCCAGCACCCTACGCCCGGTGGCCTTGCGGCCGCCGCTGGCGTAGACCCCGGCGGATTCTGGCCGCGCACTCCCGCGCCGGGCGTCAATGGCGACCACCACCGCCTGAGCTCCGAAGCGGGAGCCGATCTCCGCGATGAGCTCCGGCCGATCCAATGCCGCGGAATTGAGGCTGACCTTATCCGCGCCGGCGTCGAAGACCAGCATGGCATCATCAAGCGAACGAATGCCGCCGCCGACAGTGAGCGGAATGAAGATGTTTTGCGAGGCGTGGCGAACGGCGTCGAGCAGCAAAGCACGCTTTTCGTGCGTGGCCGTAATGTCGAGGAAGACAATTTCATCCGCGCCGCCCTCGGCATGGCGCATCGCCAGCGCCGCCGGATCGCCGGCGTCGATCAGATCCACGAATTGGACGCCCTTGACGACACGGCCGGCGGACACATCGAGGCAGGCAATGATGCGCCGCGTTAGCATGGAGAAATTCTCATAAAGTTTTCTAAAATCTTGCGCCCTACCATACCAGATTTTTCCGGATGAAACTGGACGGCCATCCAGTTTCCCTTTTCGATAACACTGGAAAAGGGGGCGCCGTAATCTGTAACCGCTACGGTATCGTTTCCCGGTCGCGCGCTATACGAGTGGGTGAAATACACAAATGGAGACGGTGGAAGCCCTTCCAGCAGCCGCGAATCGCCGGTGGTTTCGAGCGAATTCCAGCCCACGTGCGGAGACTTCACTTCCGAGGGGAAGCGATCGCAGACGCCGGGAAAAATGCCCAGCCCAGGAGTTTCCGGAGCCTCCGTGCTGCCGCTGAATAGCCACTGCAGTCCGACGCAAATGCCCAGGAAGGGAGCTCCATTGGCAACTCGCACCCGTAGCGCCTCCCCCATTCCGCTGTCGAGCAGCCATTGCGTGGAGGAGAAATGGCCGACACCCGGGAGCACAATCCGCGCCGAATCGACGAGCGCACCCGGGTCGCGCGTGACGTGTACATCCGCTCCCAGAACGCGGAGCGCCTTGCACACGGAATTCAGGTTTCCCGCCTGATAGTCGATGACCATCGTTTTCGATTGCGTCATTTCCGGCTCCTTGTCAGAGCAATCCCTTGGTGCTGGGCAGCATCGCTTTGAGCTGCAGATCGCGCGAGCAGGCGAACCGAAGCGCACGAGCGAAGGCCTTGAAAACGGCTTCGATCTTGTGATGGTTGGAGCGCCCGTACAGCACTTTCAGATGAACGTTGGCGCGGGCGCCGCGGGCGAAGCCCTCAAAAAAGTCCGGCAGCAGCTCGGTCTGCAGATCGCCGACGATCCGCACCCGCACCTTGGTGTCGATCACATACGAGGCGCGCCCGCTCAGGTCGATTGCGGCAGCGGCCAGGGTTTCGTCCATCGGCATCAAAAAATACCCGGCGCGCAGAATTCCTTTCTTGTCTCCCAACGCCTGGGTAAAGGCTTCGCCAAGTGCGATACCGATGTCTTCGACGGTATGGTGCTGGTCGACGTCGAGATCGCCATGGCATGTCAGATCAAGATTGAAGCCGCCGTGCCGGGCGAACAACTCCAGCATGTGATCGAGAAAGCGAATGCCTGTCGCTACCCGGTAGCGGCCCTGGCCATCGATCGTCAGCTTCAGATCAATCTTCGTCTCCGTCGTGTTCCGCCGGATGGTGGCGGAGCGCTGTGCTAATTTCCGGGTTGCCATGCGATCTCCTTCAATGCGATTTCCAATGCGCTCATCCCCTGGCGGGTATGCTCCACCGTGCCCAGCGTGATGCGTACGCATCCGTCGCAGCCGGGATCTGTGCTGCGGTCGCGCACCAGCACCTGCTGCCGCCGCATGGCTTCCACAAATGCCTTGTGCCGGCTTCCAATGTTCATCAGGATGAAGTTCGCATGGCTGGGCCAGAAAGGGACACCCAGCCGCGCCAGTTCCTTTTCGGCAAATTGGTTGCTCTCGCGGACCTGCTCGGCGTACCACGCGATATATTCTTCATCGGCGAGGGCTTCGGGCAGGCATTCGAGCGCAATCGAGTTGACGTTGTAGGGCGAGCTGACCTTGCGGACGAAGCGCATTGCGTCGGGATGGCCGGCGAGCAAGCCGACCCGCAGCCCGGCTAGGCCATAGGCCTTGGAAAATGTCCGAGCCACCAGGAGATTTGTAACTTTTTTTGTTTCCTTAAGCACCGACTCGCCGTAAAAGTGGAAATAGGCTTCATCGACAAACACTGCCGCTTGAGGAGCCGAGGCCGCCAGCTCCAGCAAAACGCTGGGTTCGACCACCGCACCGGTTGGATTGTTGGGCGAAGCGATCATAATGAGTCGCGTCGCCGAATTGATGGCCGCACGCACCTGACTGGCGGGAAATTGCAGATCTTTGTCGGCCTGCACCGAGCGGACGGTCGCTCCCGTCGCTTCCGCATACAACGCGTACATGGAGAATGTCGGCGTCACGATAATGACTTCGTCCTGAGGTTCGAGATACGTCTCGCACACCAGGTGGATCGCCTCATCGACGCCGTTGGTCAGCAGGACAGATTCCGGCGATAGTCCGAAATGCTGCGCGGCGATGCGCTCGACATGTTCGCGCTCGGGATATTTCGTCAGGCCTTCTGCGGCATAATTCCGGATTACGGCCTGGACACGCGGAGACGGAGCCAGGGTGTTCTCGTTGAAATCCAGCCGCAGACCTTCGCGGCCCGCTAGCGGGGGATGGTATTCGTGCATTCGCTCGACGGCGGCGCGCGGCCGCAGTTTTTGCAATGGCTTTGCGGAGTTCATCAGCTTACCCTCTGTGAGCGAATGCGAACCGAGGCGGCATGTCCAACCAGTCCTTCCGCCTCGGCCAGCCGTGCTGCATCGGGTCCAGACGCCAGCAGCCCGGCCGCGGTGTATTCCTGCGTGGTCACCAGACGTAAAAAATCGTAGACGCTCAAGCCCCCGCGGATCCGCGCCAACCGTCCGGTGGGCAGAACGTGATTCGGACCGGAAATATAGTCGCCCATACTTTGCGGTGTCTGGCTGCCGATAAAAATAGAGCCTGCGTGACGCACCCAGGCCAAGTCTGCTTCGCTATCGATGGTCAAGTGTTCCGTTGCCAGGCGATTTGTAACCATGGAAGTTTCGTTTGGCGCTTTGGTAAGAAAGATGAAGCTGTTTTTCTCCAGTGCCAGTTGTGCAATTCGGTTCGAGGTTGCCTGCCGTTTCACTTCCGTGGCGGTGGCCTGTGCCAGCTTCGCATTGCTGGTGACTAAGATTGCGAGCGTTTCCGGATCATGCTCCGACTGCGCCACCAGGTCGGCGGCAATCCAGGCTGGGTTGCCCTGTTCGCTGGCAACCACAATCTCTGTGGGGCCGGCCAGCATGTCGATGCCGCAGTCGAAGGCGACCAGCTTCTTCGCCGTGGTGACATACAGGTTGCCGGGACCGACAATCTTATCCACCCGCGGAACGCTGGCCGTGCCATAGGCCAGCGCCGCGATGGCCTGGGCGCCGCCGATGCGATAAAACTCCTCGACACCGGCCAGGTGCGCGGCCGCGAGAGTCTCCCGTGCTGGTCGTGGTGAGACCACCGCGATGCGCTTGACGCCGGCCACCTGCGCGGGAATTGTCGTCATCAAAACGGTGGAGGGTAGCGGATACCTACCGCCGGGAACATAGCAGCCGACCGAGTCCAGCGGCAAACATTTCTGCCCCAGGGTGACGCCCCGTGCGGTGCGCGTCCATTCCTTTGGCATCTGCCACTGCGCGAAGCGGCGGATGTTGGCGGCCGCGGTTTTCAAGACCTTCCGCAGATCCGTCGGGGTTTCCTCCCAGGCCGCCGCCATCTCCTCCGCGCTTACGGAAATGGGGGTGCTGGACGCCAGCCCGTCGAACTGCTCGGCATAGCGGCGCAGCGCAGTGTCGCCTCCCTGCCGCACCGCAGCAAGAATACGTTTCACGGCGGGCTGCAGCCGCGCGGTCGCCGCGCCGGAGCGGCCTTCAATCTGCCGCAGCAGGCGTTCCGCCTCGGCGGCGCTTCTTCCGTAGGTGCGTACCTGCTTCATCGTTCGAGCCGTTTCCTTATAGAACGATCTTGTTCAGCGGATATTCGACGATCCCGGTCGCGCCCTCGGCCTTCAATCGAGGAATCACATCGCGGACGGAACGCTCGTCCAGGATGGTATTCACAGCGACCCACGCGGAGTCGCTTAGTTGCGAAACGGTGGGGGAAGTCAGCGCGGGCAATACCTTCAGCATCTTCTGAAGATCGACGGCGCGGACATTCATCATCAGCCCCACCTGTCCCTGCGCGGCGATCGCGCCTTGCAGCATCAGGGCAATGTTGCAAATCTTCTGCTTTTTCCATGGGTCGCGGTAGGCGGTGGTGTTGGCGATCAATTGCGTCTCGCTTTCCAGCACGGTCTCCAGAATTCGCAGGCGGTTTGCGCGCAACGAGCTTCCCGTCTCTGTGACCTCGACAATCGCGTCGGCCAGCACTGGCGGCTTCACCTCGGTCGCGCCCCAGCTAAAGTCCACCTGCACGGAAACATTCTTGCCGGCAAAGTATTTCTTCGTAGCCTCGACCAGCTCGGTCGCGATGATTTTTCCGGCCAGGTCTTCCGCGCGCTGATAGGACGAATCCTCCGGCACCGCGAGCACCCAGCGCACCTTCTGGCGGCTTTGTTTGGAGTAGGTGAGGCTGGCGATGGTCTCGACCGTCAGTCCGCTTTCGGTCACCCAGTCATTGCCGGTCAGCCCGGCGTCGAGCGCGCCGTGGCTGACGTAGCGCGCCATTTCCTGGGCGCGGATCAACATGCACTCCACTTCCGGGTCGTCGATGCCGGGGAAATACGAACGGCCATTGGCGAAGATGCGCCAGCCGGCGCGCTCAAACAGCGCAATGGTCGCGTCCTGCAGACTGCCTTTGGGAATTCCAAGCCGAAGTTTCTGGCTCATGCGTTCTTCTCGCTTTCGATCGATAAGGGAATATTTTTCGTGAAGCAGCTTACGGTGCCTTCGTGGCAGACCAGGCCGTCGCCGTCGACAGTGACGCGGAACAGCAGGGTGTCGTTGTCGCAGTCGGTCGAAGCCTCGACAATGCGCAGCCGATTGCCGCTGCTTTCGCCCTTCATCCACAGCTTTTTTCGGGTGCGGCTCCAGAAGGTGACAAAGCCGCTTTCCAGTGTCCTCCGGTAGCTTTCCTCATTCAGAAATCCAACCATTAGCATCTGCCCGCTGGCCGCGTCCTGCACAATGCCGGGAACCAGTCCATCGAGTTTCGAGAAGTCGATTGCGGGTGGCGTGAGTGTTTCCGTGCTCATCGTGAATCTTCCTTTTTTTGATTTGATCGGCAAATGAAAAGCCCACTGGATGCGGTCGGCATCAGCGGGCCTGAAGGTTCTGAACTCGGACTTTATGCTTTAAGCAGTCTGCTCAGAATGCGCCGCCGACACGTTCGCCACGTGGGCATGATGGTGATGGTGGCGATGGAGCGGGCAATACGGCATGCCTTGAGCATACGGAGAAACGCGGTGCGGTGTCAAGCCGCTTGTGTAAGAGCGCGGAGGGTGCGGGCTTTCCATTCCAGATTGAATCTCTGGACGATGGAGTAGAGGATCCGATCCACGGACTGCACGTTGACGAAGCAGACCGGACTGCACCGAATCGATGCACCCATTCCGGAGCAACGCAGAAACAGGGGAATCTTTGCGCCAAAAGGCACGGGGCGCAAAACCCGCGTCACTGCTGCGGTTGGTCCGCTGCGTGCGTTCGGCCCTCCAATTGCTTTTATGTTCCACGTGGAACATTTTGGCGGCATTCCTCGCTCCCCATACGAAGCCTCAGGAGATCGGAAGGTCCTTGATCGGTAAGTCCGCAGCCGCCGCCGGAAAGATCTGCGGAGGTTGCAGGCTGGGAGCCGTCGCCATTGTCCCGAGTCCGTCCTTGCGCGCGCGCAAATCGAAATAGCAAATTGCCGTGCCCACGCCCATGAACGCGATCAGCAGCCAGCTAAACAGGATCCGGATCGCGGCGGCGACGAAAATCAATACGCCGCCGTGCCCCGCGCCCGCATGTGTTGCCATCATCTGCAGCGGCGCAGTCAGAATTGTCATTGCGATCCACACGACGGCCAATCCCACAAACAGCGCCAGCAGCCTGCCCCTGCTTCCTTTGCTCAGAGAAATCGACCGCCGAATCGAGTCGGTGATCGGCAGCCCCTCTTCCAGACAGGCGGGAATCGACAGCGAATAGCGAATTGCCAGCCAAAAAATCATGCAAATGTAGACGACCAGAAAAAGCAGGAACAGAAACACGACGACAATCCCGGCCGTGAGTGCGGAACCCATTCCAGGATGGATGGAAAATTGCCCCAGTACATGACCCACCCCCGGGATGAGTGCGACGAGAATCCCCAGAGGAATGAAAACCAGCAGCATATAACCCAAAATGCGCAACGCCACCAGGATGGAGATGCCCACCAGTCTTCCGACATGGCTGGAGGCAACGCTACATGCCTCACCCACCGTCATGGGGTTGGCGCCCAACTTCGCCCGCGCCGCCACAAACAGGCCTCCCTGGACGATTGCGGTTAGGACGTAGATCAGGGCGCCACCCGCCAGGGCCACGGGCACGAGAAACAGGGCTTCCGCCAGCGGCGCGGCCGCGCCCCCGCTACGACCAAGCCAGAAGCCGCTGCCGCCCAGCAGGCCGCCTACGACGATCTCCGCCGCAATCACCACCAGCACAATGCCGAAGAACAGTCCCGGATTTTCTCGCAGCAGCTTGAAGGTGCGCTCGAACATCTCGCTGGGCGTCACCGGCCCGTACGGGTTCCGCGGCGGTGAGCCGGGAGGAATCGCGTTGTCGTTCATAGTCGTTCGCCTCGCGGGAAGGCTAGCACAGTTGCGGGCGCGAGAAAACAAAATCCGTCGCGGTCAGTGCTTCGCCGGCGTCAGTTGGGTTAGCGCGTAGATTTCGATGGCCCCGTCGCGCAAAATTGCGATTCGGGTTCCGTCCGGGGAAAAGGCGGCATTTTGCCCCGCCGTGTAGATGGGCGTTGTGCGCAGGCTGCCGATCCGACTTCCGGTTCGCGTGTTGTAGATGTCGACGATCTCCGCATCGATCCCTTTTCCGCTGAGCAGTTCGAGGGGCGCCACAGGCCAGCCGGCATGGAGGGATTCCATGGCAAAATGCGAACCGTTGGCGGACAGCAGAAAGCGCGGCTCGTGCAGGTCCGGCGGCAGGGGAATCTGCCACAAGGCGGTCCCATTCAAATCGAAAGCCCGAAACGCGCGCTCGCCGGAGTTGGAACAAATCTCCGCAACCACCACCGTGCTTGTCAACGCCGTCAAAGGCGGCCGGCAGGCGGAATCGACGGTCGCGATCGTGCGTTCCTTCCCGCGAAAGGGTTGCAGGTTGATCGCCCAGCGATGGTGGGGCGCTGCCGGAGCTTCCAGAATTCCCTGGTGCACGATCGGAACGATCGCTGGCCGAGGAAGTTGCGCGCGCGCGATCACGGCCAGGGGATGTAGCCGGATGAATTTCACATCCATCTTGTGGGCCGGAGGATATTCGAACGGCAACGCCGATTTGGGCCGCACTGCCGGTCCCGGTGCAGCCTGCTCCACAACCATGGTCGAGCGGTCCGGGGAAAAACCGACCGTCTGCAGGGCGCCGTCGGGCTGAAAGAACGGATGCAGTTGCAGCGAGCCGTCGACCCAGTCGAATTCCGAACAGCGCCGCAGCAGGAAGCGCCCATCATGCAGGTCCCAAAGATAATTCCCAAAATCGTACAGCCGCCATTGCGTGCGCTCTTCGACCCTTCCCGAGGGGATGTCGAGCACCACGGCATCGACCTTGCGCTGGAAACCATTTCTGTCGCATCGATCATCTCGCCGCAGCAGGCCGTGGGCGTCGAACGTGAACAGCAAATGGCTTTCATCCATGAAGTAGACGCCAATGATCGCGGCGTGCTCGAACGCGGGCAGCGTGCCCGGCGGCTGGTAGCCCAGGCCGGCCACGGAAATCCTCACTTCCGGCGTCGGCTGGGGCGGCTGGGCCTTGCCGAAGAAAGTCCCGGCGCTCAGCGTCGCCGGCAGCAGGACCAGCGCCGCCAGCCACAGCACCATGCCGATTGACTTGGTGCTGCCGCCGGGTTCTGATGGAGGGACGTCGGTCATTTCCATCACGGTACACCCCGCGCTTCCCATGACAACAGCTCCCAACCATCGATCCCGCGCACCCCATTCCCGGTCTGGCCCGGCACTCGGCTATGCTGCCTGCGCGCTGGCAGGTGGCATCTGGGGCACGGGATTCTTCTTCGGCAAGATCGCCATGCGAGAGATGAGCTCGGCGCACATGGTGCTCTACCGGTTTCTGTTCGCCTGCATCGGCCTCGCTCCGGTGCTGGTGCTGCGGCGGCCTGGATTGAACCTGCGGGAGTGGCGGATTCTGCTGATCGCGTCGTTTCTCGGCGTGCCGGTGCAATTCCTTCTGCAGTTCGCCGGCCTGGCGCGCACCACGGTTTCCCACGCGTCGCTGATGGTAGGCACATTGCCGGTGGTGCTGGCCGCCGGCGCCTGCATTTTCGCGCGCGAGCGAATGGACCGCACCGGCTGGCTGACGCTGGCGGTATCAACCGCCGGGGCCGCGTTGATCGCCCTCGCCGGCAGCCATCACGGCGGGCGCGGCGACACTCCCAGTCTTACCGGCGATCTGATGGTTGTGGCCTCGATGGCGATCGCTATGGCATGGATATTGATGAACCAGCGGCTGCTGCGCGACCACTCTTCGCTGGTAATCACTGCCTATGGGCTGGCCTCGGGCATGGTGATGTTGGCGGTCTGGGTGTTCGCGGTGGACGGGCCGCCCCCGGTCCACGTCTCGACAACAGCGTGGCTGGCGCTGGCGGCGAGCGGTTTGCTGTGTACATCCAGCACAACTTTCCTGTGGAACTGGGGCCTGACGCGGGCACCCGCATCGCGCGCCGGCGTGTTTCTCAATCTTGAACCGATGATCGGCTCCCTGCTGGGCATCGTTTTTCTCGGCGAGCACCTGGGCACGGTCACCTGGATTGGCGGAGCGATGATCGTGGTCGCGGCCGTCACGCTGACTTCCCGCGCGGGCAGCGCAACGGGCCACGAACAGCCCCTCTCCATGCTGGACGAGACCTCGTTGCATTGAAAACACCGGGACCGGCGAAGCGTTCTGCTTCCAAACTCCAGACGCTGAAAAAAATATCGGATGGTGCAGGAACGATTCTCGCTGCGAACAAATGCGGAACGAATCACGCTCCCAATTCCATCGTCAACTCGACACGCTTATACGCTACTTTTGGCGCGAGTCTTCAGAGAGTGATAACTCGAAAGGCGATTTGTTCGGTAATTCCGCTTTGGGCTTGGATCAATGGTTTGGTAGCTCGATATACTGATCTGTTTGCGTTGACCCGCCGGAAACGTAGCTCCCTTCACTTCACTTCGCTGCGCTCCGGCCGGAATCACAGACTGTTATGGAGAGCAACTGATTTTTATGAGGAGCGATTGCAATGGTTGAGGTTCGCAAGGAAAAGGATTCGATGGGCTATGTTGAGGTTCCGGCCGCGGTGTACTACGGCGCGCAGACGGCCCGGGCGGTAAACAACTATCCGATCTCCGGGATGCGGGCGCATCCGCTGCTGATCCGGGCGCTGGGGATGGTGAAGGCCGCGGCGGCCGCGGCCAACAAGGAACTCGGTCTGGTCGAACCGGATCGCGCCGACGCCATCAGGCAGGCGGCGCAGGAAGTAATCGACGGCAAATGGAACGATGAATTTGTCGTGGATGTGTTTCAGGCCGGCGCGGGCGTCAGTCTGCACATGAATACGAATGAAGTGATTGCCAATCGGGCCGGCGAAATCCTCGGCGGCAAGCTGGGCGAGTACGACAAGGTCCATCCCAACGACCACGTGAATTATGGCCAGTCGACCAACGACGTATTTCCCACGGCGATGCGCGTCGGCGCGCTGCTGGCGCTCGAAACCCTGTACCCGGTGCTGGCATCGCTGGACGCCACCTGCGAGAAAAAAGCCAAAGAATTCGACGGTGTGATGAAGTCCGGGCGGACCCACATGCAGGACGCCGTGCCCATCCGGCTGGGGCAGGAGTTTGCCGCCTACGGAGTCGCAATTCGGAAGGCGCGGCTCGCCCTTGCTCATGCATCGGACTCGCTGCGTGACTTGGGACTGGGTGGCTCCGCGGTGGGCACGGGGATCAACACGCATCCGGACTACCGGGCCAAAGCCATCGCGAACCTGGCGAAGCTGTCCGGGCAGAAGCTGGAGCCAGCCCAGGACATGCGCTGGGCCATGCAGTCGAACGCCTGCATGGCGGAGGTGTCGGCGGCGTTGCGCGGACTGGCGCTCGAAGTGATTCGCATTTCAAACGATCTGCGGCTGCTGGCTTCCGGGCCGAACACGGGCTTTGCAGAAATCGTTCTGCCCGCTCTGCAGCCGGGTTCCTCCATCATGCCGGGCAAGATCAACCCCGTCATGCCGGAGCTGGCGGCGATGGTGAGCTTCCAGGTGATCGGCAACGATGCCGCCGTCGCTTACGCGGTGCAGGCCGGTCAGCTCGAATTAAACGTGATGATGCCGACGATGGCCTACAACGTGATGCAGTCGATTACGATTCTGGCCAACATGCTGCGGCAGTTCGATCGCTATTGCATGGCTGGAATCACCGCGAACCAGGCCCGCTGCGAGATGTATTCGCACAGCACGGTGTCGCTGGCGACGGCGCTGAATCCGTACATTGGATACGCCAAGGCGGCGGAGATCGTGAAGGAATCGGTGGCGGGCGGCCGGTCGATCATTGAGTTGGCGCGGGAGAGAAAGCTGCTGAGTGAAGTGGAAATCGCCGAAATTTTAGATCCCGTCCGCATGACGGAGCCGCAGTATCCCCTGGACGCGGCCAAGCATCGGGATGAAGTGAAGGCGAAAGGTTGATTCCCTCAAAAGAAAACCCCAGGTCTCCGAAGCGAGACCTGGGGTATCCGGCTTTTTCGCGCGAGAATTACTGCCGTCCGAAACGGTAGACAATGCCCACCATGAATCCCTGGTTGTGGTCGAGATTGCCGTCGAAATGGTCGAACAGCACATTCGGCGCGATGCGGACCGCCAGGTCCGTACTCACGTTGTAGTCGATATCCAGGCTGGCAATGCCTCCAGGGACGATGCCGGCCGAATAGAAACCGACCAGTTGCGGCGGAATACCGTTGGTATTGGCGTCGAAATATCCGTAAACGGCGCCGCCCTGCACGACCCCGCTGATCGACCACTTGGGACTGCCGTAAAAACGATACTGCGGTCCGATGGTGAACGGAAAGACACTGAAGCGGGCGTTGTAGACGTTGTAGCCACCGCCATTGACGGGACCGAGCGAGTTGTTCCCGTAGTAGCCGCGCGCATCCGCCGTGATCCCAAAGCGCGGGTTAAAATACCGGGTCAGGCCAAGCGTCCATCCCCCCATGCCGGAGTTGTGCAGTGCCGGGCCGGGGCGAAACCTCATGTACTGGCCGCCGGCATAGACTTCCCAGCGGTGGGTGTAGGTTTCGGTGACCAGTTGGGCCTGCCGTCGCTGTTTGGTCATCAATCGGCGGCTTTCATAACTGCGCCGCGACTGGCGATACTGCTGTGCTGTCTGCGCGGAAGACGAAGAAGAACTCTGAGGCACGGTCCGGTTCTGGGTCTGCGCATGGCCCGGCGCTGCAACGGCAAGGGCCAGCAGCAGCACGAAAGGCAAGGAGCTGAAACGGACGGGCAAAATGGAGCGGCACGAAAGGGCGTTCAACAGGGAAGCTGGGACGCGACGGGCTCCCCGGGTAATCGGATGCAGCACAGTTTTCTCCTAAGCCTCCATTAAATCATTTACCGGCGGTACATGGGCCGCGTAGGCTATTCCTACATTGGCCAGGGGCGGGCTTGGGCTTGAACATTTTTCCCATCGAAGCCCGCGGTCCACAAAAATTGTGGGAGGGGTGGGGATGAAGCGGTTTCTCATTGGATTGATTATCGGGCTGGTGGCGTGGCCGATCGGAGTGCTTTGCTATCTGCGGTTCGGACATCCGCCGGTGGCGGTGGCCGACCATCCCTTCCCGCTGGAAGCGCAAATCCTGAAGGTCCCGCTGCATAACCGCATTGCGGCGGACCAGCCCAAGGCCGTCCCCATCCAGCCCACGGAGGCGAACCTGCTGGCCGGGGCGCAGGTGTACTCCAAAAACTGTGCCACCTGCCATGGCATGTACAACCAGACCTCCATCTTCGCGCAGCACATGTATCCCTGGCCGCCGCCACTGTTGCAGACCCATGGGGCGAACCGGGTGGTCGGGGTCACGGACGATCCCGCAACCGAAACCTACTGGAAGGTGTCGAACGGAATCCGCCTCACCGGGATGCCGGCTTTCAAGCAGGTGCTGACGCCGACGCAAATATGGCAGGTGAGTGTGCTGCTGGCTAATGCCAATAAGCCCATGCCGCCATCCATACAAGCCTTGCTGAATAAGCCCTGACCCGGGCTTGCATCGTCGTCCGGTGCGTGGCGTCCGGCTGGCGCGCGTCTCCCGCGGGAACATGCGCGCCCTTTTTGTCGTTAGCGGTGGATTGCGTAAGTAAGGGCCATGTTGAACTGGAAAGAATTCCCCTTGAAGCCGATCGGGGGATCATTCAAATAGGCGTCGACAATTCCTGCCGAAAAACCGAAGTTCTTGTAGACGGGAAAGACAGCGCCTGCGGCGAAATTCGCCGAGTAGTCCGACGGACTGTTCCAGGCGGGGTTGATGGCTGCCGTCTGGGTAAAGACGATTTTCCTGGGCAAATTGCGCGTGTACGTATCGCCGAAGCTCGACCCGATGATGTTGTTGCTGGTCGCGGGAACAACGGGGGGAGGAGGGGGAGCGGAGAACTGCTGCTTTTCATAGTCCACGATGCCGGTCAGGTCCAGGGTTTGCTTCGCGCTTTTGATGACTGCATAACCGACGCCCGCACCGTAGAGCTGCTGCAGGTCCAAACCCTGCGAATAGTTGTGATCGAACGCCGCCCTCCCCAGCATGTAAAAGCGCGGGCTGAAATATCTGTCCTGTTCGATGTCGCCATGCACGATGTTGGTCTTGGCCGTGGGCGTGTTGGGCTGGCTGACCTTGCCATAATTGCTGTTGAAATTTAGAAGCGTACGCTGCCGCGCGGGCATCCAGGCAACCGGCGGCACGGCGCGGATCAGGGCCACGGCGCTATTGATGCTGACGCTGTTCTGGGTGGAGTTGACGGTGCTCACTCCGGCGGCAACGGTCCCGGTAATGCCCTGAAACAGACCCTGCTTGGACCGTACGTTCTTATCGAACTCCGGTTTGGCGACCAGGTATGCAATCCGTGCAATCGGGATCTCCTGCGCGCCCTGGGCAGTGGCGACTGTCAGGGTGTCGCCGTTGACCTGTATGTCCCCAATGGGCACCTGCAGGTTGGCTTGATTGCGCCCGGCCGACACGCCGGTTTCTATCACCGCAAACGGCTCTTCAGTGTGCAGCGCCTTCAGCTTGGCCCAGGGAACCTGAACCATCCCGGCGTTGTCGCTCTTGAAAAACACCTCGCCGCCGGCTTCATGATCGAGCGTGCCGGTGAGCCTGTCGCCGTTGGCAAATACCAGCACATCCGGTTTTGGCTTGGCTGCGGCGGCGCGGGCGGGACCGGCGGCGAAGACTGGCAGCAGACCTGCTGCCACAAAAAGACTGGAGATGATCGCATTGGATTTGATTTTAAGAAGTGTCATAAGCGTATAGGGTCATCCAGTGCCTCAGATGCCGCTATCACGACAGGGGATTTCCCACGGGGATCGTCGAAGTTAACAATTCATCCTTGAATCGATCGGAGAAATCATGTTTTTTGACGGTCTGGTCGACAAACTGGTGCGGCTTCTTTCGATCGCCGTCGGCTTCTCCAATCCGGCGAATATCGAGCGGGCAAAACGGCGGCAAATGTTGCGGCAGGCAGCGCAATCCGAGGATGCCGGCAACGACGCGGCGGCGGCGCCGCCGGACCCGGAAAGCGTAAAATGACGGCATGGGAATTACGCGCCAACAGGCTATCGACGCATTTGAATCGGACGACCTCATCGGACTCGGCATGGAAGCCGATGCGGTGCGGCGGCGACTGCATCCGGAGGGCGTGGTCACCTACATCATCGACCGCAACATTAACTACACCAACTTCTGCACGGAGTATTGCACTTTCTGCGCCTTCTATCGTCCGCTGAAAGGAAAGATGGCCGCGGAGGGATACATTCTCGATTTCGACACCATTTACGACAAGGTGCGTGAGACGGTAGAGATGGGCGGCACCGGCGTGTTGATGCAGGGCGGCCTGCATCCCGACCTGAAAATCGACTGGTTCGAGCGTCTGTTGCGCGGCATTAAAGAGCGCTTTCCCTCCATCTGGCTGCATTGTTTTTCCGCTTCGGAGATTCTGGCGATTGCCGAGTACAGTGAACTTTCCGTGCGCGATACGATCGCGCGGCTGCGCGATGCCGGGCTGGATTCGATCCCGGGCGGCGGCGCCGAAATTCTGGACGACGCGGTGCGGCACCGGATTGCGCGGCTGAAGTGCGGCACGGACGACTGGGTGATGGTGCATCGCACCGCGCACCAGCTGGGGATGCGAACGACGGCAACCATGATGTTCGGCGTGGGAGAGACCTTCGAGCAGCGCGTGAACCACTTCGAGACCGTTCGCCGTCTGCAGGAAGAGACGGGCGGGTTCACCTCGTTTATTCCGTGGAGTTTTCAGCCGCACAATACCGCGCTGGGCGGGCGCGGCTGGGACGAGGCGACCTCGGTCGAATACCTGAAGGTGCTGGCCATCTCAAGGCTCTATCTCGACAATATCGAAAACGTGCAGTCGAGCTGGGTGACGCAGGGGCTGAAAGTGCTGCAGATGGGGCTGCGCTTCGGCGGCAACGATGTCGGCTCGGTGATGCTGGAAGAAAACGTCGTGAAGGCAGCAGGCACCTCCAACCACACCACGGAAGAGGAGCTGCGCCATGTGATCCGCGATGCCGGCTTCAAGCCAGTGCAGCGGGACACGCTGTATCGGACAATGTTTTTGAACTAATGTGTGCCGGACTGGAGGTTTAGTCCGCAGTCGTCTTGTGTTTGAGTCCAGGTCGGGCCTTTAGCAACGCAGGAGCCATGTGTCCAATGCCCATTGATATTTCAAAGCAATGCCGCACAGATGCAATTGCTTCGATCAAGCGCTACTTCGAAGAGAACCTGCATGAGCCCATTGGCGACCTGCCTGCGAGCTTGCTGCTGCAATTCTTTATTGAAGAGATCGGTCCAGTGGTTTACAACCAAGCCATCGCAGATGTACAGAAACGCATGCAGCAACGCGTGTTGGACCTGAGCGACGAGTTGTACTCGGATCCCTTCCAATACTGGCCGAAAGTTGACAGTAAGCGAAAGAATCGCCGATAGGTTTTTCTCAGTCCGGAGGCACACGGGGCAGTTCCGGGCGGATGGTAGCTGGCGTGTCAGGCGCTTCGTCGATCTTTTCGGACGTCATTGAGAAATCAGCAACCCTCTCATGCAGAAATAGAGCCCGCTATCACCACGATGGTCCCGTTGGGAGCGGTCTGCGTCGCCAAACTTTTCTCAGCGCACCAACAATCCATTTGGCCACGATGACGGCGAACAGCGTCAAAGCAGCGGCTATCCCCGCTGCGGCCCACGGATGCACTGCGGCCAGCCAGCTAAGCCCGATCGCGATGCCGTCCTCGCCGGCGCTGAGGGCGATGTTCGACACCGGCTCCGGGGTGGGAGTGACGATGGCGCGGACGGCGGTCTTCGAACTGTGGGCGATGAGTGCAATGACCGCGCCTGCGCCAGTCGCAATCATTTGCATTTCCGGCGATAGGCGCTCCGTGGCGCGGTAGGCGAGCAGCGCCGCGACGGGCACGCGGATGAAGGTGTGAAGCGTGTTCCAGACCATGTCCACGCCGGGAATCTTGTCTGCGACGAATTCCATCCCGAACATGACTCCGCTGGCAAGGATGACCGGCCAGTCGGCGAGCACGTGAAGGCCGGCCGGCAGCACCACCCAGTGCCCATGCGCCAGCAGGCCCAGCGTCAGCACCGTTGCGTAGACGTTGAGTCCCGCGGCAAAGCTGGCCGCGATGACCAATGCGGCGATCGTGCTGGGCGTGAAGGCGGCCACGCCAGCGATTGTAGGCTGTCCAGTACAATGGTGTATTGCGTCACTCCACCGGAGGCCCGCTAGCCGGCCATGCAAATTGCTTCAGCCGTGTCCTTTCTGGCGGCTTTCCGTCACTCCGCGAACCTTTGCCTGACGCTGCTGTCGTCGCAGAACCCTGTGCTGCATTATTTTCATGAGCAATGGGTGGCGCACCAGATATTCGCGCCTCTTTATAGCTTCAACTGGTTCGACGCTTCCCTGCTGACTCCGTATTTTGTGCTGATGGTGGTCCTGGCGTTCTACGGGCTGCATCGCTACCAGTTGGTGTGGTTGTATTACCGCCATAAGAAGAACGCCACGCACGAGCCGCCGATGCAGTTTGCCGAACTGCCGTTCATCACGATTCAACTGCCGATCTTTAACGAACAATATGTAGTGGACCGGCTGATCGAAGCAGTCTGCGCGCTCGATTATCCGCGCGACCGGCTGGAAATTCAGGTGCTGGACGACTCGACGGACGAGACCCGGCAGGTGGCCTCGCAAATTGTCGAGCGCTATCGCGAGGGCGTCAACGGTGCCCCGCAGCCGATCGTTTACATCCACCGCACCAATCGTCTGGGCTACAAGGCAGGCGCCCTGGCTCACGGACTGAATACAGCGCGTGGCGAACTGGTGGCCATCTTCGACGCGGATTTTATTCCGCCGAGCGACTGGCTGATGAAAGTCGTGCATCACCTGGCCGATCCCGGCATCGGCATGGTGCAGACGCGGTGGACGCACCTGAACCGCGACTACAGCTTTCTGACCCAGGTATCGGCCATCCTGCTGGACGGACACTTTGTGCTGGAGCATGGCGGCCGCTCGCGCGCCGGCGTGTTCTTCAACTTCAACGGCACCGCCGGCATGTGGCGGCGCCGGGCAATTGAAGAGGCCGGCGGCTGGGAGCATGACACGCTGACGGAAGATACGGACCTGAGCTACCGCGCGCAACTGGTGGGCTGGCGCTTCAAGTATCTCCAGGACGTTGTATGCCCCGCGGAGCTGCCGATCGAAATGACCGCCTTCAAAACCCAGCAGGCGCGCTGGGCCAAGGGGCTGATCCAGACCGCGAAAAAGATTCTGCCCCGCGTCTTTCGTTCCGACCAGCCGCTGCACATCAAAATCGAGGCGTTTTATCACCTGACGGCCAACATCAGCTATCCGCTGATGGTGCTGCTCTCGATTGTGATGATGCCGGTGATGATCATCCGCTTTTACCAGGGATGGTTTCAGATGCTGTGGATCGATCTGCCGCTTTTTCTGGCGTCGACCTGCTCGGTGTCGTCGTTCTATCTGGTTTCGCAGAAGGAGCTGTTTCCCGGGCGCTGGTATAAGACGCTCTTCTACCTGCCTTTTGTGATGGGCCTCGGCGGCATTGGTCTTACGCTGACCAACTCGAAGGCGGTCATGGAGGCGCTGTTCGGCATCCAGAGCAGCTTTAAGCGCACGCCCAAGTATCGCGTGGAGAAGCGCGGCGAAAAATCGCAGGCGGCCAAGTATCGCAAGCGACTGGGATTCCTGCCATGGGTTGAACTGGCGATCGGCGTCTATTTCGTCCTGACGGTCTGGTATGCCATCGACAACGGCAACTACATCACCGTTCCCTTCCTGCTGCTGTTCGCATTCGGCTACGGATATACGGCGCTGCTGAGCCTGCTGCAAGGCACCTTCGAGCGCTTCCGCATCCGGGTGGCGAACCCGGAAGAGTCGTCGCCGAAACCCTTTCCTGTCGGTGTTTGACTAACAGACTCCGGCAACCATGCAAACCACCCAATGGGCTGGCCTGGGCAGCCGCCCGAAACCAAGGAGAAGATTCCCCAATGATTTCCTACGCCGTGCATATGCGATTCGAGCCGGAAGACCGCGAGAAAGTCCTGAGCGCCCTTCTCAGCCTGACTGAGGCTTCCCGCAAGGAGCCAGGGTGCGTCACCTTCGTCCCCCATGAAGTCGGCGGAGATCCAAGCTGGATCATGATTTACGAGCAGTACCGGGACCAAGCAGCTCTGGACGCCCACCGCGCCTCGCCCCACTTCCACCAGCACGTCATCGGCGGACTTTACCAGTGGATGAAAGAACGCAGCCTGGAGGACTTGAAGGCGCTGGCGTAGCCGACCGGACACGGCCCATGTTTTCGCACTTTATTGTTTTGACTCCGGCGCTTGTGGGCACTACTATCCCGGTACGGCCATGCGAACCGGATTCCCTCCGTCGTCCCCCGAACCCATGCGGCAGGCAGCCATACGTATTTCCGTCTACCTGCTGCTGATCGCGCTTGGCGCTCCCTGCGCGGGCGCAGCGTCGATCCCGCATCCCCATCCCCAGAACCGTCGAGTCGTTCACATTATTGACGGCCTGGAGCAGCGCTGGCGGCAGGCGCAACTGGACACCGACACCGCCGTTATGGCCAACATGCTGGCCGAAGATTATCTCGGCATCTCCTCCGACGGCACCCTGGCGACCCGGGGAGAGACCATCGCCGCCTTCCGGAGCGGCGCGTATCGCTTTACCAAAATCGACACTTCAGACCGTCATATCCGCGTCTATGGCACCACCGCCGTGGTGGTCTCGACGGCGGAGGTGGCCGGCCTTCGAGACGGCCAGAACATCAGTGGCCGGTACCGCTATACGCGCGTCTACCACCGCATCAATCATGTCTGGAAAATTGTCAGCTTTGAGGCCAGCGAGCTACACGAACGCGCGCACTGACAACGGCCGGACGCTTCCCCGTCAGGCTTCCTGAAAGGCCGTGTGAAGCCTTTCCCAGGTGACATCCAGGGTTTCCGGCAGGACCCGGGTTTCCCCAATCACCGCCATGAAGTTGGTGTCGCCCATCCAGCGTGGCAGCATATGCAGGTGCAGGTGGCCCAGCACGCCGGCCCCGGCTGCCTTGCCCAGGTTCATGCCCAGGTTGATGCCCTTGGGACAATAGACCCTGGCCAGGATCCGTTCCATCCGCTGCGCCAGCGTCATCATCTCGAACGCTGCCGCGGTTTCCAGTCCGGCCAGTTCATTGATGTGCCGATACGGCAGCACCATCACGTGGCCGGGATTGTAGGGGAACGCATTCAGGCAGATAAAGCAGTGCTCTCCGCGATGAACGATTTTGGCGGCGCGGTCGGCATCGCCGCGAGCCATGCCGTTTTCGACCGCATAGTCCGAGGCCCCCAGCAGATTGCAGAACACACAGTCCATGTCCCCTGGCCATGCCTCCAGTTCCGGCGGCACACCCTGGCGCCGAGCACAGTCCGCTTTGCTGACATAGTTGTACCGCCAAGGGGTCCAGAGAATATCCATAGGGGGAAGTATACCCGCGCGCGAAGAGTCACAAAGTCGTTGCTCAATTCTTCGCAGGCCTCATCACGCAAGCTGGGATCCCATCATACGGATTGAATCGCGCCTGCGACGGCTCGCCCGACATCCGCCAGAATTGCATACCGCTGGGGTGACGGCAGTGGACATTCCGTGAGGTAGACAGTTACCAGCACGGGTGCGCGGCGCGGCAGCCAGATTACGGCAATGTCATTGGTCGTCCCATTCTTTCCCGAGCCGGTCTTGTCCCCAATCTTCCAGTCTCCGGGCATGCCTGCTCTCAGGCTGGCAGTTCCCGTCTTGTTCTCCACCAGCCAATTCGAGAGCATCGTCCGCGACTTGGCGCTCAGGATGTCTCCGAAGACAAGGCGATGCAGATCCTGCAACATGGCCGCCGGACTCGTCGTATCCCTGGGATCGCCCGGACGCGCCTCGTTCAACGTCGGTTCGGTTCGATCCAGACGCGTGACGGGATCACCAATGGAGCGGAAAAATGCAGTCAAGGCCCTTGGCCCACCAAAACTGCTCAGGAGTAGATTGGCGGCGGTGTTGTCGCTCCAGGTCATAGCAGCCCGGCAAAGTTCGGCGACCGTCATACCGGGTGGACCCACGTGCTTCTCTGTAATCGGGGCATAGGAGAGCAGGTCTTTGCGGGAGAAAACGATCCGGCGATCCAGATGTTCGATTCCCTGGTCGACGCGTTGCAACACCAGCGCTGTGGCCGCCACTTTGAAGGTGCTGCACATGGGAAACCGCTCGTTCGAGCGAAGGCCCGCTCGCTTCCCTGTCGACATGTCCAGCACGGCGCAACCTAATCGGCCACTACTTTTCTTCTGGATGGCATTGAGGTGAGAGGAAAGATTATCTGTCTGCTCCGCGCTCAAAAAGATTGACGGCGAAAGCGCGGCAGCCAGGAATGAGGCAATCGCCTCGCGTCGTGTGATGAAATGCGGTTTGGATTCCATGTTGTACAAAGATGGATTCTGTTTGCGTCGCAAGCCGTGTTGGCAATCCTACACGCGAATCACCAGCTTGCCGATGTGAGCGTCGCCGGAGCGCAGCAGGGACATAAACGCCTCGGGAGCATACTCGATGCCGTCGACTACCGTCTCCTGATGCAGCAGCTTGCCGGCGCGCAGGGCCGGGATCATCTCCGCCAGAAACACGGGCATGCGGTGCAGATGGTCGACGACGATCAACCCCTCCAGCCGTAGGCGCTTGGTGATGGCGAACGCCAGATTGCGCGGCCCGGGAACCGGCTCGTTGTAGCCGGAAATTGCTCCGCAGAGGACGATGCGGCCGTGGTTGCGCATGGTGGAGAGCGCCGCCTCCAGTTGCGGCCCGGCGGTGTTGTCGAAGTACACATGCAGGCCGTCGGGCGCGGCCCGTTGCAACTGCTCTCGCGGGTCGGATTCCCGATAGTTGAAGGCGTCGTCCACCAGGAGTTGCTTTTTCAGAAAGGAGATCTTGGCCTCCGATCCGGCGCTGGCGATGACGCGACAGCCGCGTAGCCGGGCCAGTTGGCAGGCCACGCTGCCCACCGCTCCGGCGGCGCCGGAAATGAAAACCGTCTCCCCGTTTTTCAGGTTGGCAATGTCGTTCAGCCCCACCCAGGCGGTAAGACCGGTCGGGCCGAGCAGGCCCAGGTAAGCCGAGGCCGGGGCCTGCCGCGCGTCGATAGTGCGCAACTGCTGCGCGGAGGCCACATAGTAGTCGCGCCATCCGCACAGGCTCAACACCCAGGTGCTGGCCGGGAACCCGGCGTCGCGGGAATGCACCACCTGGCCGACGGCCGCTCCCTCGAGCGGCTTGCCGACGGCGAAGGGCGCCACATAGGACTTGGCCTCCGTCATGCGCCCGCGCATATATGGGTCGACGGAGAAGAAGGCGTTGCGCACCAGCACCTGGCCGGGCTCCAGCTCCGGCAGCTCAACGGTGGCGAGGGAGAAATTCTCCGCCGTAGGCTTCCCTTGCGGACGCGACGCCAGACGAATTTCCTTTGCCTGAACCTTGCTCATCGTCGCTCCCTCCTATTGAGATGCCTGCCTGTGCTTCGTTGCCACACGACCTGGCCTGGCGATGCCTTGATGAGATCGGCAGGCTTCCAAGTCGGCGTCGAAACCATACTACAAGGCTCATCTTCGGTTCGATACGGTAAAGGCAATGTCCTTGAAAAAACCGCATATTTTCGATCCCGTCAACTGAAAGTGATAACATTTGCGTGACGCAAGCAATTACAGTAAACTGCCTCTCAATGAGATCGACCCGACAGGACGTAGAGCGGATGGCCGCCGCGCTGATCACTACCAAGCAGAGCATGGACCGGGTGAGCCGCAAAGGCGATGCCAGCCGATTGATGACGTTGTATGCAATTGCCGCGCGAGGAGAGAGCAACCCGAAGACCATCAGCGACGTGCTTGGAGTGCATGCTTCGTCGGTAACCCGGCAGATTCAGGCTCTTCAGCAAGCCGGGCAGGTGACGGTGACGACCGATCCGGAAGACAGGCGGTCGTGCCGCGTGAAGCTGACAGGGTCGGGACGCGCGGAGATTGCGCGGCTCCAGGAACAGGGTTTAGACCGGTTTGCGAGCTTTGTGGCGAACTGGGACGCGGAGGAAGTTCGCGAACTGACGCGGCTGCTGGTGAAGCTGGAAGAGTCGAAGGCGGCGGTGAACGCAGCGGCAAAGCCGGCGCGGGCGGGATGGCGAGAGAAGAAGAATAACGGGCGCGAGGCGAAAGCCGAGAGGTGAGAGATGGATTCTGCGGTCGATGTTGCCATGGCGCATAGAGCTCAAATGTGGCGGCGCGCTGCTCCCGCGCTGACGCTGGCGGTGTTGGCACCGGTGATTGCCGAAGTGCTGATGGGATCGACGCGGCTGAGCTTTCTTTTCGTGCTGGTCCCGGAAATTATGGTGTGGGGTTGCGGTGCACTGATGATCCGCGAGGCAGTGCGCCGCTGGAAGGGCGGCGGAACCAGCATGGTATTGCTGGGCTTGGCACTGGCTGTAGCGGAGGAGTGGGTGATTCAGCAAACTTCGCTGGCCCCCTTTGCCTGGCCGGGAGCATCCGCGAGTTATGGACGCCTGTGGGGCGTGAACTGGATCTGGTTTTTGATCATGCTGGGATATGAATGCGTCTGGGTAACGCTGATTCCCGTACAGGTGACGGAGCTAATCTTCCGCAACCGCCGCCGCGAGCGCTGGTTGAGCAATGGCGGATTTGTAGCGACGGGCGTGGTATTTCTCGCCGGCTCCGCGCTGGCGTGGTTTCTGTGGACTCACATCGCGCGACCGAAAACATATCATGTGCCGATGTACCAGCCGCCAGCCTGGCAGTTGGTCCTGGGAGTGTTGACCATCGTTGCGCTGGTGCTGGCGGCCTACGCGCTGCGCAGCGCCGGGACGGCAGAGAAAGCGGGACGGTGGACGCCTCCGACGGGAGCGGTAGCCGTGGCGGCGCTGCTGTTGCCGCTGCCATGGTTTTGGTTGATGAGGTTTATCTTCGGCGGGCGGACAACGTGGCCGTTCTGGGCACCGATCGTCATCGGCGTGGTCTGGGCTGCGTTGGCGTGGTGGGTCGTCGAGCACTGGACCATTGCGCGCGGATGGGATGACATGCACCGTTGGGCGCTGGTGTTCGGCGCGACGGTGGCGAGCATGGCATTTGGGTTTTTAGGCAGCGGCGCCTGGCCAGAGAGCGACCTGATCTTCAAGATCGTAGTGAACGTGCTAGCGGTGGCGGGTTTTGCTCTACTGGCACAGCGGCTGGCCGCGGAGCCGAACCGGGGATTGCGGTGAAGGCGATGCCGCACCGGGTTACCGGCAACCCTGCCCTGCTAACCTTGTCGGAACGGGGGAATGCATGATCCTGGATCGGAGATATTTTCTACAGTTTTCCGCAGCATCTTTCCTTTCTGCGAACACGTTGTTGCATGCCGAAGAATTGCCATCGGCTGAAGTGGCTGCCATTCAATCTGCCAACTCAGGAAGACGAACTGCCGACTTCATCCAGGTGCGAGGAGCAAAGCTCTACCTCGCCGGCAAAGAGATCCAGTTGCACGGCACCAACCTGGGCAACTGGCTGCTCCAGGAAGACTTTCTCTTTGGCCTCTACGGCACGCACACCCAGATGCGCTCGGCCATGAAAACCATATTGGGCAGACCAAGGGCCGACGCATTCTGGAGCGAGTATGAGACCGTCTACTTCACGTACAAGGACGCCGCATTCCTCGAAAAGAAGGGCTTTAACTTCCTGCGCGTTCCCATCAATCAAAACCGGATCGAAGACCCCAACTATCCCGGCGTCTATGACGAAGTAGCATTGCAGCGTCTCGACAATGTCATTCAAATCTGCAAGGCACACGACATCTACGTGATGATTGACCTGCATGCCGTTATGGGAGGGCAGTCACGACAGATCTATGCCGATTCCATCTCCGGCAATCCGAACTTCTGGCGCTATGCCGACTTCCGCACGCGTGCTACTGCCTTGTGGATTGCGCTGGCCAAACGCTACCGCAACGAGCCCGCGGTTGCAGGCTACGACCTTATCAATGAACCGTACACCGAGGGCCACACCGATCTGCTCACTGCCTGGCTGCAGGAGACGCATCGCCAGATACGCAAGGTTGATCCCGTCCACCTGATCTGGTTTTCCGGCGACAACTACGGGAAAGGCTTCGAGGGTCTCCCCGACGACATCTGGGATGATCCGCAGAACGTTTTCGAGTTCCACATCTATCCCAGCTTCACCTTTCCCCTGAGTAAAATGACCGCCTACCCGCAGACCGTCGATGGGGTGCGTTACGACCGGGAGTGGCTCCGCCATCACCTTCACTCGGTTATCGCCTTTGGACAGCAAAGACCTGTATTGATGGGCGAGTTCGGCTTCAGCGACAACGCTGAAACCGTCCCCCTACAGCAGGCTATGACCCGGGATATGCTCTCCATTGCGAATCAGCAGGGCTGGTCGTGGTCGCAATGGACGTACAAGGATCTCGGTCAGATGGGATTGGTATCTCCAGGCGCCGATACTCCCTGGAAGCGATTCCTCGCTTCTCCAGAGGTGGAGGCAGAACGAGACAGGGCCGCACCACTGTTTGCGGTCCGCGCGGCAAATAGGAAGACCGACGACCTGCTGGCCAAGGCTACTGCCAGCATTGACCGCAACTTCGACCATACGACGCAACAGATCTTCAATCTTCGCGCCCGACGCGTCTATGACGAAGAGCTGACCTACGCGATCGTCTTTCACCTCAACGATAGGAACGACGGCCAATTGCGCCGGCTTGCAGACTCTTTCGCCTTTACTTCCTGCAGTCCCAACCCGGCCCTGGCGCAGATTTTTCTGTAACCGGGAAGGGTTGATTCGACTGTGGGTTTGTCTTGGGGCAATCTATGGTTGGCCGGGCCGGGTCAGGAACCCTCGTTGACACTGTTTTCCACGGGTTGCTATAGTTTGAGTTGGGAAGGAAGCGCCTCCAGGACTCATGCGCTTCGGTTTCCCATCGAGGGTTCCTCTCGTCCCCGGCATAAATTTCGGTCTGGCCTGTTGTTGCGGGCGCACCCGGAGGGAAAGTTTTTCCTTCTCCGGGGGTTGAATCGCCGGCAAAAAGGTCATCTCGAGAGCTGTCCGGAATGGGAGCACCCACGATTTTTCGTCCGGTCCGGAAATCTCTGCACTCCGGGGAGTTCCTTGGCACCGCGGCGAGAATGGACGATCACCGGCTTTTGCAGACGGAGATCGCCCGCCACCGAGCGCCCATCGCGCCGGTATGAGTCCGGAGCCCGCTGTCCTATGGTCTACGTACTCAATCCCGAACACACTGAGAGCAAACCCCTGAATACCACCGAACTTGAACCCAACGTAACCGCCAACGCCGCGCCGGCAGCCGACGCGCACGCCACCAACCACAACTCTTCCGCCCCGGCGGAGAACCCACCCGCGGAGAATCTGGTCGCGGCCGAACATGACGGCCAGACGCCCGCAACGGCACATACAGCCACGCACAACTCCTCTGTGCAGCATCCGGTCGCCGAGCAGTATTCGGACCATCCGGAAGCATCCGCGAAACCTGCCGCCGAAGCCCGCCAGCCCGAAACCGCCGAGGTCCCACCCGCTCTGGGGCAGGCCGACGAACGTCCCGCGGCCTCCGCCGCCGCTGCCAAAGAACCTCCTCAGCACGAGGAAGAGATGGACTTTGGCGCGCTGCTGGAGTCTTTCGAGCACGAGCAGGCGGCCCAGGAAGCGGCACAGGCCGTCGACGGCAACGTCGTTTCCGGCACCGTGATCAAGCTGACCGACAAGCACGTCGTGGTGGACGTAGGCCTCAAGTCCGAAGGGCTGATTCCGATCGAGCAGGTGCTCGACCACAACGGCGTGTCCAAGCTCCAGCCCGGCCAGACGATTGAAGTGGTCGTCGAGGGCGAAGAGACCGAGGGCGGCTATCTGTTGAGCTATGAAAAGGCTCTGCGGCACCGCGTGTGGGATACCATCGAAAAGGCCGCGACGGAAAAGACCCCTGTCAGCGGCATTGTGGTGAGCCGCGTCAAGGGCGGCCTTACCGTAGACATCGGCATCAAGGCGTTTTTGCCGGGCTCCCAGGTGGAGATCCGCCCGGTTCGCAATCTGGAATCCTACGTCGGCCAAACGCTGGAAGTCCGCGTCATCAAGCTGAACAAGAAGCGCGGCAATGTGGTCGTCTCCCGCAAGGAACTGCTGGAGGAAGAGGTTTCGGCCAAGCGGTCGCTGACGCTCGACAATCTGGAGGAAGGCACCATCCTGACCGGCACGGTGAAGAACCTGACCGAGTACGGAGCCTTTGTCGATCTGGGCGGCATCGACGGCCTGCTGCACGTCACCGACATGTCCTGGGGGCGGCTGACGCATCCCCGCGACCTGGTGAACGTGGGCGACGAGATCCAGGTGAAGGTGCTTAAATTCGATCGCGATAAGCAGCGCATTTCACTCGGCTTCAAGCAGCTCACGCCGGACCCGTGGCTCGATGTCGCGGAGCGCTATCCTGTCGGGGCGCGAGTACGCGGCCGCATCCTCAGCGTGACTGATTATGGGGCTTTCGTGGAGCTGGAACAGGGCATCGAGGGCCTGGTGCACGTATCGGAGATGACCTGGTCGAAGCGGATGAAGCATCCGACCAAGCTGGTCAAACCGGGCGACGAGGTCGACACCATCATCCTGCAGGTGAACCCCTCCGACCGACGCATTTCACTCGGGATGAAACAGCTGCTGGAAAATCCTTGGGAGCATCTGTCGGAGCGCTACACCGCCGGCACAGTGGTCGAGGGGCGGGTGCGCAACCTGACTGAATTCGGCGCCTTCATCGAAATTGAGGACGGCATCGACGGTCTGGTCCACGTCAGCAACATGAGCTGGACCAAGCGCATTAAGCATCCTTCTGAAGTTGTGAAGAAAGGCGACAAGGTGAAAGCCGTGGTGCTGGGGATTGAATCCGAGCATCGTCGTCTGTCGCTCGGCATCAAGCAGCTTCAGCCCGATGTGTGGGAATCCTTCTTCGCGCAGCACCGCATCGGCGACGTGCTGCACGGCAAGGTGCTCCGCATGGCGCAGTTCGGCGCGTTCGTCGAACTGGCCGAGGGGATTGAGGGGCTTTGCCACATCTCCGAAGCCACGGACTCCAATGGAATTCCGGTGAAGCTCGATATCGGCCAGGAGCATGAGTTCAAAATCATCAAGATGAACCCGGAAGAGAAGAAGATCGGCCTCAGCCTGCGCGCGGTCGGGGATGAAGCCACCCGTGCGGACGTCGAAGCCTACAAGGCGCCCTCTTCGGGCTCCGGTTCCCAGGCCCCCAACCCGTCTTCTTCCCAGTCCTCGTCATCTTCTTCCTCGTCGACGACGCTGGGCGATCTGATCAACTGGAAGCGTAGCGAACGGGAATAGCCGCCGCCAACCCTTGAAAGGGCCGCCTGCGATGCAGGCGGCCCTTTTCTTTCCCCTGATTGAATGGATAACGCCTGCCATTCCGCGCGGAGCGGAAGGACAGCAGTCTCGCCGGAGCCCGGGCTTTCTCCGTCGAACGACTACTTCCACTTGCCGATCTTCAGAATCATGTGAAAGACGTGCTGATCGTCGAAGGAACTGATCGTCCGGACCTTGCTCTTTTTTCCGTCCGCCCTGGCCCACAACTTGTAGTTGTCGTCCGGAGAAATCCCCTCGAAGCTATACACGCCATCCTGCTGCGTAATGTAGCTTTCAACCGTCAGGGTCCGATTGTCGCTCAGATACACGATTGCACCGGAGATAGGAGAGCCTCCGGGAGTGACGACATGGCCTAGCACCGATCTCTGCGTTGCGACCTGCGCTGCCGCATTACGAGGCGCCGCCGCAGAAACGAAGAACAGGGCTGCGAACACAAGCGCCCAGCCCGCAACGCGCGTCCGCCGGGGACGCGTCCAAAACAGATTCTTCATCGATTGCGCACCCCTTTAGTCGTCCTCTTCATCGGAGAAAGCGAGAGCGCCTTCATCGATTCCATGTTCTTCCACCTTGGCCAATTCCACTGGGTCGGTGTTGACCACTTCATACTCCGCGCCACACTCCTCGCAGAGCACGACCTCGCCCTCTTCCACTTCGTCTTCCGCCAGACTCAGCGGATTTTCGCATTCCGGACAGACTTGCATGACCGCTCCTTCAACATCGTTTGGAGATCGTTGGATGATGCCACCCGACAACCTCTTCCGTGGCTAGTTTAAGAGAATCGCGGCGAACGTCAAGTGTCATCCTGACCCTCCCCAGGGGGTTTTCCACTCCGCGCCGCGGAGACCGGGCCGGAGGGGGATATCCATCCCGGCGGGCCGCCGCTGTCCGCGGCTTTCGTTATGTGGACGCAGGAACCCGGCTCCGGGTTAGCGTGTTGATGGCCCCCTCCGGACAGTTCCCGATCGAACCGGCAGTAGACGCGAATTTGCGCCGCACGTAGGCTGGAGGAGTATGCCGCGTTCCGGTTCCATGACGTTGTCGTTCCCGCCCTTTGCCGGAATGATCCGCAAGATCATTCTGATCACCGTCGCCATTTTCTTTATTATGCTGCTGCTGCGCTGGGTGGCGCCAGCGATGGTGGCGGAATTTTTTATCGTTGCCGCACTGACTCCGGCGTCGGTCATGCACGGCGCGATATGGCAACTCGTCACCTACAGCTTCTTAAGCGGCGGAATTTTACAGATCGCCTTCGACATGCTGTCGCTTTGGTTTATCGGCGCCTACCTGGAGTCCACCTACGGCACCCGCTGGGTCACGGAACTGTACTTCGTCTCTGTCGTGGGTGCTGCGCTGACCACCGTCGCCGTCTCCTACACCCGCATCTTTCACCTGACGCCCCACGCCATGACCTATGGCGCCGACGGCGGCATCTTCGGCCTTCTGGCCGCCTGGGCGGTGCTGCTGGGCGACCAGAGCTTCCTGCTTTTCCCGCTGCCGATCTCGATTAAGGCGAAGTATCTGGTGCTGATCTACATCGTGGTGGCGCTGGCCTCCATCGTCTCCGGCTCTTCGGGCCTGATCTATGTGGCGTATCTGGGCGGCGCGCTGTTCGGCTACATTTACGTCAAGCAGGCCCCGCGGCGGGGATACGGATTCGCCACTGCGGAACGGATCTTCTCCATCCGCAACGCATACTATCGCTGGAGGCGCCGGCGCGCGGCCCGTAAGTTCGAGGTCTACATGCGCAAGCACGACCGCAATGTGCGCTTCGACAGCCAGGGTCGCTATATCGACCCGGACGACAACAAGGACCCGAACGACCGCCGCCGGATGAACTGATGCCGGACGCAAGAAAATGCGCCGCGGTCGTCTGCGGCGCATCCTGTAGTCGGGGTCAGGCGGCCTTGTTGGCCCGGGTGTTGGCGGTCTTTGAAATCTCCGTCAGCAGATGGTCGGCGTGCCCTTCGTCTTTCAGTGAGTCTTCCAGCTTCTGCATCGCCTTGTCTTCTCCCAGCAGCTGCGCATACTGGCGCACCGCGCCATAGGAGGCCATTTCATAGTGCTCGACCCGCTGTCCAGCCAGGATCAGAGCTGCATCGCGGACGGCGTTGTCTTTGGCGTCCTTGATCATCTCCTCGCCTTCGGAGATAAGGCTCGAGGTCGCCTTGGATTTCTTTTCGGAGACTGATTGCTTGGTGTCGCCCAGAATTTCCTTGATACGGGTGACATGCTGCCGTGTCTCCTGCAGATGAGTGGTAAAGGCCTGTTTCAACTGCGGCTCGGTCGCCGCCTCGGCCATTTTGGGGAGGGCTTCGGTCAGCTGCATCTCCATGGACAAAAGATGTTGCAACTGGTCGATGTACAGTGCGCGAAGATTCTCTAGATTTCCGGAAAAGATTGCCATGATACTCCCTTGGTGAAAATGAAATTCGCCTGCGTTTGGCGTCTATTGGGTAGGATTCCCGGTCGGCTGCGCGCGTTGCCGCGCCTTGAAAGTCAAATTGATGGGATGGGATCTTTTGATGAACACCGGAGGCATCTGAAGCATGGAAGCGCTATAGCCGGATTCCACCCTTGCTAGAACCGCTGCCGGACGCCAAGAAGTCATTTCCTGCCTGGCACATCGCCTGGACGATTTGCCATCCATATTTGTCCGGGCCTTTGTGGAATGGCTCACCGACATGGTCAATGGCATTGGTCACATGGGCCACCAAGCCCACTTCTACTTGGCGCGCTTTTGCAAACGCAAACAGCGAGGCCGCCTGCATCTCGACAGCCAGCGCCCCGTTCGCCGCGTGCTCGCCCAATTCCTCTGCTGTTTCCCGGTAGGGGGCATCGGTTGTCCATACCGGCCCCTGAGAGACCGGAAGACCCAATCCCTGCAAGGCGGTGAAGAGACGCGCAGCCAGTTTTGCGGGCGCATGAACAAGGTTCGCTGGAGCCAGGTAATGGTACGACGTTCCTTCGTCTCGAATGGCGCTGGTTGCCACCACCATACAGGGCACCGGAAGCAAAGGATCAACCCGGCCTGCGGAAGTAAGGCCGAGGAGGATGCGCGCGCCGGAAACACCGAGTTGTTCAGCCACTAGCACTGCGTATGGGCCTCCGATGGTGCGGGCAATAATCCCGCATTCCGTCCCGTTAACTTCGAACGAATACATGGTCGTATGAAAACACGCCCAGCCTGGATGGATACGAGCCAACCCAGCCTGAACGAGCCAGTCGGTCAAATCGCCGTCGAAGTCGAGAACACATAGCTGGGGTACGGAGAATACCTCAATTCCACGTTCCTGACGGACGGCGTTCACAAGTTTCTCGGGTCGAAATGCGCTGGGCGATGAAAGCCGGTGACGGAACAGGGGCAGACGCTCACACATGAAAACGTTTATATCAGGTCGTGGGACGCGGGCAGGCTGGGTTCATTGCGATACACCGCGGAGAATCGTTCGGTAACACTCGTTAGCAGCCTCGAGATCGTGAGGCCCAGACGAAACAAGAACCGATCAAACGGCGACGGTAAACGTGTCGCCGCTGCGCTCGACGGCGCGGTACAGCGTGTCGCGCTCGAACGGCACCCGGCCAGCCTCAGTGATGAGCCGCACCAGATCGGCGCGGCGCATTCCCTGCGGAGTTTCCGCGCCGGCGTCGTGGTAGATTTTTTCCTCGACCACGGTGCCGTCGATGTCGTCGGCCCCGAAGCGCAGTGCAATCTGCGCGATCTTGGCCGTCATCATCTGCCAGTAGGCCTTGATGTGCTCGAAGTTGTCGAGCACCAGGCGGCTGACCGCAATCTGCCGGATGTCGGTCATGCCGGTGGTCTTCGGCAGATGATCGAGCGCGGTGTTATCGGGATGAAACGCCAGCGGGATAAAGGTCTGGAAGCCGCCGGTCTCGTCCTGCAGGGCGCGCAACCGCAGCAAGTGGTCCATTCGGTCCTCGTCGTTCTCAACATGCCCGTACAGCATGGTGGCGTTCGAGCGCATGCCCAGTTGATGCACCAGCCGCGCCGTCTCAATCCACTCATCCCCGTCGATTTTGTGATCGCAAATGATGTGCCGCACCCGGTCGGCGAAGATTTCCGCGCCGCCGCCGGGCATGGAATCGACGCCGGCGTCTTTCAGCTTCTGGATGGTCTCGCGGATGGTCAGCTTGGAGCGTTTGGCCAGATAGGCGATCTCGACCATGGTGAAGGCCTTGATGTGAACCTGGGGAAAACGCACTTTCAGGCCGCGGATGAGGTCGAGAAAATATTCCAGCGACAGATCGGGATGCAGGCCGCCGACCAGGTGGAATTCCGTGACCGCTTCCGAGTAACCCTGCGCCGCACGCTCCCAGGCCTCTTCCAGCGCCATCGTATAGGCGCCGGGCGCGTCCTTGCGGCGGCCAAAGGCGCACAGCCGGCACGCTGCCACGCATACGTTGGTCGGATTGATGTGCCGGTTGACGTTGAAGTAGGCGATATCGCCATGCATCCGCTCCCGCACGGAGTTCGCCAGCCAGCCCACGGCAAGAATATCCGGGGAGCGATAGAGTGAGACGCCTTCCTCAAAGCTCAGACGCTCCCGCGCGGCAACTTTCTCCGCAATCGCAGCCAGCCGGGGATCGTCAGTCTGAAAGGAGTGACGGGATTTTCTCATTGCGTCCACACGAGCCACCTGTAACCATGATAGCCGCCGGAGAGCGCGGTCACAACTTGTACGCGGACTGGTACGCTGGAACAGGATATTTCCCTATGCGACGGTCACTCCATCAAATCCTCACACGCCCGCTGGCTGCGCTGCTGATCGCCTGCTTTCTTCCCTGCCTCGTGGTTTTGGGCGCGACAACCGCGACCGCGCCGGAACCGGGCGTGTTCCCCTCCATCCACGCGACCAGTCTGGATGGCAAGAAGGTGCATCTGCCCCAGGACTTTTCCGGACAGCTCAACCTTGTCCTCATCTCCTTCACCCGCGAGCAGCAGAAGGAAGTGGACACATGGCTTCCGCTGGCCCGGCGGATCCAGTCCGCGCACGGCAATTTCAGCTATTACGAGCTGCCGACAACCTCCCGCGACGACCTGCTCTATCGCTGGTGGTTCGACTCCTCGCTGCGCAGCAATGCGACCGATAAGGATTTGCGCGGCCGCACGCTCACGGCCTATGTGAGCAAGCACAGCTTCCACAAAAAGCTGCACATTACTGATGAAAAGCGCATGGTGGCAGTGCTGGTCGACCGCTCTGGAAAAATCTACTGGCGCGCCGACGGTTCCCTGACGGGGCAGGCTCAGCTTGCGCTGCAGTCGGCGCTGGCCGCCAATGGCGTCTAGTGCAATTGGCTCCAGAGTGGATGGGTCAACAGGGTTTCGCCGCGGGTCCCGATGAGGATTGGGGAAGGCGTACGATAAATTCCGTCGCGCCCGGCGCGGACTCAAAGTGGATGTCGCCGCCAAAATACACCGTGACAATTTTGTAGGCGATGCTCAGGCCGAGGCCGGTGCCGACTCCCACCGGCTTGCTGGTAAAGAACGGCTCGAAGATATGGGGTCGATTCTCTTCAGAAATGCCGGCGCCGTCATCGCGAATTCCGACCAGAACATCGTTCCCCTCGGTCCAGGTGCGGATGACGATATGGCCCTTTTCCGGGGCGGCGTCGATGGCATTGTCGAGCAGGTTGGTCCACACTTGGCTGAGGCCGCCGCCCTTCAGTTGCACGGCGGGTAGATCGGGGCTGAACTCGCGCGATACCTGGATTTCCTTGTGGCGAAGCTTGTATCCCAGGATAATCAGCGAACTCCGCAGGCTCTCATGCACGTCGACCGACTGCTGACACGCCTTTTCCGCGTAGGAATAGCGCTTGACCGCGGAAACCAGCTCGGTGACGCGGGTGATGCTTTCCTCGATGGTGGCCAACTGCTGCACGCTCGACACCAGCGCCTCCACCCACTCGATCGTGGAGGAAAAAGCTTCCGAAGAAAACGTGGAGCGAGCGCATTCCAACCGCTCCGCCGTCATGCCCGCACCAGCCAGCGGCGGCGCCAGCTTCCACGGGTCGGCCGCGCCGGCCCTCTCCAGCCACTGCGCCAGCGCCTCCTCGGCATCGGCCTGGTCGAGCGAGCCGACGGCCGAGGGTGGATGCGGTTCCAAGATGTAGTGCTGCAGCTCCGCCAGACAGTCCAGTTCCTCGGGTCCAAATCCGGTGCGCCAGTTATGCAGGTTCAACTCCTGCAGCCGGGTCATGCTTTCCCGCAAATGCGCCGTTGCCCGCCGCGCGGCCGCCCCAGGATTGTTCAGCTCGTGCATCAGGCCCGCCGCCATGGTGCCCAGGGAAGCAAGCTTTTCCCGCTGCATCACCAGCGTCTGCAAGCCCTCCAGCCGCAAAGCCATATTGGCCAGAATGCCCTTGCGCACGCTGGGGCAGGTGGTCATCAAATGCCAGAAGGAGTCCTCGTCCAGGCGTAGCAGACGGCTGGGCTGGCCGATGATGCAGTCGGCACGATTGGGCGAGCCGGCCAGCAGCGGTACCTCGCCAAACGTTTCGCTGCCGCGATGCACCGCGATGGTGCGCCGCTCGCCGTCCGGTCCGGCGAACTCGACCCGAAGCACGCCGTCGAGCAGAATCCAGAAGTTGTGGGCCGGTTCCGCCTGTTCGAGCAGGCGATCGCCCGCCTCGGCCTCGACCAGATCTGCTTCGCGCAGGCACTCCACCGTGCTCTCCTGCAGATCGGCGAACACCGGGATACGGCGCACCCCAGCCAGCAGCGCCTGTTGCTCGGTCTGCGGCAGTGCGGCGAATTTGCCCAGATTCTTCATTGCTTGACGTTAGAACTTCGCCAGATACTCATGTACAAACTGCACGGCAATCGACCCCTGCCCGACCGCCGAAGCCACCCGCTTGACGCTGCCGTAGCGAACGTCGCCGGCCACGAATATTCCCGGAACGCTGGTCTCCAGCAGGTACGGCGAGCGATCCGGCGCCCAGGGAAACGGCTTGCCCGCCAGCCGCAAATCCGCCCCCGACAGAACAAATCCCCGGCTGTCCCGCAAAACCTCCGGAGGAAGCCAATCCGTCTTCGGCTCCCCACCCACAAAAATAAACAGTGCAGCGGTGGATTCCTCCACCTCTCCGGCGGGCGTTCGCAGCCGGACTGTCTCTAAATGTCCGTCCCCGCATCCATCGACGACCTCGGTCAGCGTCCGTACTTCGATGTTCGACGTGGCTGCGATCTGGTAGATCAAATAACGAGACATGCTTTTTTCCAGCGACTCGGCGCGCACCAGCATCGTCACTTTGCCCGCATAGCGGGCAAAATGCACCGCCGCCTGTCCCGCCGAATTCGCGCCGCCGACGATCATCACGCTCTCGTCCTTGCAGGAGATGGCTTCGGTCAGCGCCGCTCCATAATACACGCCAGCCCCGGTCAGCCGGTCCAGATTCGGCGATTGCAGACGCCGGTAGTCAACCCCGGTCGCGATCAGGGCGGTGTGGCACGCGACCTCGCCTTCTCCGTCCAATTTGATGAAACGATAGGTCCCTTCGGTGCGGATTCCTGTGGCCCGGTGCGATAAAAATTCCGCTCCGAACCGTGTCGCCTGTACCGTGGCTCGGCGGGCGAGATCGCCCCCGCTCAGCCCGGCGGGAAAGCCCAGGTAGTTTTCAATCCGCGAACTGCTGCCCGCCTGGCCGCCGGGCGCGGCAGGTTCGATGACAAGCGTCTTCAACCCTTCGGAGGCCCCGTAGACCGCCGCGGCCAGTCCCGCCGGCCCGGCGCCGGCGATCACCAGATCGTAGAAATCGCGCTCCGCCTGTACCCGCAGACCGGCTTTTTCCGCCAATGTGGCGATCGCCGGCTGCACCAGCGCATCGCCGTTGGCCAGCAGAACCACCGGCAGCTTCGACGGATCAAGATGATGGTCGGCCAGCAGCCGGGCACCCTCGCGATCGTGGTCGGTGGCGCCCACGGAAGCGGCCGGGGAATCCAAGCTAGGGTCCAGCCACGTATACGGAATGTGGTTGCGCGAGAGAAAGTCGCGGATTTCGTGACCGGCCGGAAGCCAGCGGGATCCGATGACGCGCATCCCGTCAAAGGGCGGCTTGTAATGCAGGTTCCAGGACTCCAGTAGATCGTCCAGTACGGCGTAGAGCCGTTCTTCCGGCGGGTCCCAGGGCTTGGTGAGGTAGTAGTGAATTTTGGCGGCGTTGATGGCGCGGATGGCCGCGTCGGTGTCGGCGTAGGCGGTCAGCAGGACGCGTTTGGCATCGGGGTGGATCGGGATGCTTTTTTCCAGGAACTCCACCCCGGACATCCCCGGCATTCGCTGATCCGACAACACCAGGGCGATGGGCTCCCCGCGCCGCTTCAACTCGGTCGAGACATCCAGTCCGGACTGGCCGGAGGTGGCGCGAATGATGCGGTAGTGACTGCCGTAATGGCGGCGCAAATCCTGGACCAGCGCCTCCAGCACGCTGGGATCGTCGTCGACTGTGAGCAGAACTGGCTTGGGCATAAGGCTCTAAGATACTGATTCCGGTTGCTTTCTCCAGGAGTTCCCAAAGCGGGCAGCATGTTCCACTTTGGGTTTCCCCCTTGGCGATTCCCGCAGAAGAATGGTTGTAACCGCGTGAAAACGCGCTACGATGTCAAGGAAATCACAAAACAACCTGCGGCATCGCAATGCCCGGTACGCCGTGTTTCCGCTGCCCTTTCCAAAAGAGTAGCAGGAGAGGTGACTCGGAGCATCAGGGCGATAGAAGTTCTGGCGCGAACTGCCGATAAAGGAAGCAGAACCGATGGGAAGGCGTCTGCCTCGCTATTTCCCTACGGACGTTCAGGGCCGGAGAACGGACCGGCGAGGAACCCTTGTGTGTCAGAGAGCCATCTATGAAAAAAATTATTCTTGCCGACAATCAATCGATCTTTCGGGCCGGAGTAGCCAAGACGCTCGCGCTACAGGACGACATTCGCATCGTCGCCCAGTGCGTGGACAACGAGCGGCTGATGCAGGCGGTCCGCACCTTCCGCTCCTCCGTGGTGCTGTTCGCTTCCTCCCTGCAGCCGGACCTGCCGGAATTGATCCAGACCACGCGGGCGGCCGCCAGCAAGCTGATCGTGATCGCGGAAAATTCCGAGTCGCTGCACACCTACGCCTCCCACGGCTTCGATGGGGTTGTCTTCCGCGACGTGAGCGGCAATGAACTGGTGGAATGCGTCCATGGCGCAGCCACCGGCCAAATCCACCTGCAGCAGAAATCCAGCCGTTGCCTCGCCGAGGAGCCCGATGCTGTGGGCGCGCGCGTCCGCGACCGGCTGACGCCAAAAGAAATCAAGATCGTTGCGCTGATCGTCCAGGGATGCAAGAACAAGGAGATCGCCAGCCAGCTGGGCACCACCGAGCAGGTGATCAAGAACTATCTGCGCAACGTCTACGACAAGACCGGAGTTTCCGACCGGCTGGAGCTGGCCCTGTTTACCATCCACCACCGCACCCTGGCCGAAGCCGCCGCCCAGGCCGGCGGCCAGATACAACTGGAACTGCAGACGGCAGGGGCGTGATCGAGATTGCCGCTTGGCCAAGGCCGCCGATCCGGTTTCATCAAGATGCGTTAGAGGTCCAGGGGATTTACGGGTCCGGTCAGCGGAGAAATAGAAACCGGTCCGGCAACAGGCATACGAGCTACGGCAGCAGGCTAGGCGCTTTGCTGGGTTCTGTCGTCGGTTTTTCTGCCTGTGGAACGGAGCAGGGCACCGACAATTGCCACCAGTTCGTTGGCGTCGACCGGCTTTTCGAGATAGATGTCGGCCTGCGGCTCGGCCGCCCGGAATGCATCCGTACAATAGCCGGATACCACGACGACCGGAACCTGCGCGCCGGATTTAGCAGCCAGCAGAATCCGCCGTCCGCTTTCCTCGCCCAACTTCCAGTCCGTAACCACGGCGTCGAACGGTCCCTTGGCAAGCAACTCGATCGCGTCGTCGGCGGTGCAGCAGATATGAACGATATGACCGGCACGCTCCAAAATCGTCTGCTTCAGGGCGACCGCGGCGGGTTCGTCATCGACACATAGAATAATGGCCACAACAGGTCCTCTTTCTACCGACCGAAAGGCTCAGGAGGAGACATCGGCAAAAATTGGCGTCGAGCAGGTCTTCAGCTTTGCCAATCGAAAAAATCAGCTATGTCATTTTCTCTGAAACCGACTTCGCCTGCGTAAATAAATACAGATAATCCGGCCCCCCAGCCTTGGAGTCGGTGCCCGACATGTTGAATCCCCCGAACGGGTGCGCGCCTACCATGGCTCCGGTGCATTTACGGTTGAAGTACAGGTTGCCGACGTGGAAGTCGCGCGCCGCGCGCGCCTGTTTGTCGCGGGCAAACGTATAGACGGAGCCGGTCAGACCGTATTCCGTGTTGTTGGCGATCTTGATCGCCTGCTGAAAGTCGCGCGAACGGATCACCGCCAGAACCGGCCCGAAGATTTCCTCCTGCGCCAGGCGGGCCGTCGGCGCAATGTCGGTGAAGATCGTCGGCGCAATATAGTATCCCTGTTCCGGGGTTTCCACGGCATGGCCGCCGGCAACCAGCCGGCCTTCCTGCCGACCCACTTCAATGTAACGCAGCATCGACTCATAGGCGGCCTGGTTGACCACCGGACCGATGGTCGCATTCAGCACCGGGTCACCCACCTCCAGTTGCCGCGCGCGCTCCCGCAGCTTGTCGACGAAAATGTCGTAAATCTGATCGTCCACAATCGCGCGCGAACAGGCCGAGCATTTCTGCCCGCTGAAGCCGAAGGCTGACTGCAGCACCCCGGTCACCGCCGCGTCCAGATCGCAGTCCGACTCGACAATGATGGAGTCCTTGCCGCCCATTTCGAGGATTGTCCGCTTGATCCATATCTGGCCCGGTCGCGGTTGCGCGGCGCGGGCGTGAATATCGAGGCCGACTTCCTTCGATCCGGTGAAGGCAATGAAGCGCGTCTTCGGGTGCTCCACAATGGCATTGCCGAAGGTGGCGCCGGAGCCGGGGCAGAAGTTGACCACCCCCGGCGGCAGCCCGGCCTCTTCCAGCAGATCGAAAAAGCGCGCGGCGATGGTGGGCGAGTCGCTCGATGGCTTCAGGATGACGGTGTTGCCGGCGACAATGGCGGCAACCGTCATGCCAGCCATGATGGCCAGCGGAAAATTCCACGGCGGAATCACCGCGCCCACGCCAAGCGGAATGTAATGCAGTTCGTTGCGCTCTCCAGGATACTGGATCGGTGGCGTGGACCTGGCCAGCCGCAGGGCCTCGCGCGCATAAAATTCCAGAAAGTCGATGGTTTCCCCGACGTCGGCATCCGCCTCGCCCCAGTTCTTGCCGACCTCGTAAGTCAGCCAGGCGCAGAAGTCGAGCTTGCGCTGCCGCAGCAGATCCGCCGCGTTCAGCAGCAGCGAAGCGCGCTCCTCTGCGGGGGCGATACGCCAACCCTCGAAGGCGTCGAGCGCGGCCTGCATGGCCTGCTCGGCGTGCTCCGCGCTCGCCTTCTGATGGACGCCGACCACCTGGGACGGCTGCGCCGGATTCAGCGAACGTATTTTCTCCGTCGTGCGAAGACGTCGGCCGCCGATGACCAGGTCGTACTCCTGTCCAAGCTGGTCGGAGACGCGGCGGAGTGCGGCGCGCATGGCCCGCGCAATGTCTTCGCGGGAGAAGTCTAGAAAAGGCTCATTGCGGAACTCTCCCTGGGGGGAGCGACGGGCAATTACGGTCGAAATGTCTAGGGTCGCCATACTGCCCTAGTGTAGAACAGCAGCGTCCAACCCGATGCCGACGCGCGATTCGGTAGGGGTCACCTTCCGGATAGCCGGTGATCCAGGAGTGACCCGGAACTTGGAACTGTCTCGACGCTCAATGAGTGACTCGGCGATGATGCGCTCGTTAACGCCCGGGGGATCGCGGGACTGAAGCGCGTTAAGCTGTGCGATCATTTTCGAGCAGCCTGTGCAGATGCCGGGGGCGGAGGGTGAGGCTGCCAGGCGGGACCGCCTTCTTCCCACTGGTCATCGGTGAGCTGCTCCACATGGGTGCCGTCACGGTTCATCACAAATATCTCGCCATAGGGCTGTGGCGCGCCGGTGTAAAGGGCCTCGTCCTTGAATCCCATTCGTGAACTCGTAAACAACAACCGCTCGCCGTCGGGAGACCAGGCCAGGTGCGCTTCATTGCCGTGGGTGTGCGTCAACTGGGTTACACCCGTCCCATCGGGATGAACCGTCATCACTTCAAAGTCGCCGGCAATGTTGCGCACAAAGGCGATCAGGTCGCCGCGCGGTGACCACAAAGGAAAGTTGTCGTACTGATTGGTCAACACGGTCACCGCGCGGTCGGCAAGATTCATGATGCGCAGACCTTCACCATCGGGCCCGGCGGTTCGGTAGACAATGCGTTTTCCGTCTGGCGAAAAGGCCGCAAAAGCGTTGTTGTTCGGCCCCGAGGTCACCAGGTGAAAGCCGGTGCCGTCGGCATTGAGGATCGCCACCTGCGCTCCTCCATTGACGCGATCGGCGGGCTTTTGGGTTCCTGCGGCGAAGTCGAGAAAAGAAGTGAAGCCGCCCACGCCGACAACGATCTGCTTGCTGTCCGGCGACCATTGCGGCCCCAGGATCAAGTCCTTTCGCGCGAGGATGGCGCGCGGCGGCTTGTTGCCGTCGATAATCATCAGACTGGTAATGCCACCGGGAACGACGTTCGAGACCGCCAGGCGTGTCCCGGTTGGATCGTAGGATGGCAACTCGGTGGTCGAGTAGAGATCAAAGTTCGGATTCCTGCTCCATTGCTTCACTGGTTCGGAACTGGGCTGATACTTCACGCGGCTGTAGACAACGTGCTTGCCATCCTGGGACCACGCAGGGGGGGTCGGCGCGATGTCCGTACGGGATGGGCCAACCTGGCCGCCGGGGGAAACAATCTCCATCATGGCACCCTCACCACGCAGATATGCAACCTTGCCTGAGGCAAGAACAGATGGCGCCAGTTTGACGCCGGGGCCGCTGGTGATGGGAGTGATAGAGCCGGTGGCGATGTCAATTCTGTAGAGCTGGTTCGCTGCGCCTGCCACATAAGGCGTAAGCAGTTTGGTCCGGTTGGTCCATGTATCTTCCGCCGACATGCAGTAGGTCACGACACTCTTGCTGTCTGTCGTCCATTTGGGATTGCCGCAGAAGTTCCCGTGCTGCGAAATACGCTTAAGCCCCGAGCCGTCGGGGTGAATGAGATAGATGTCGACTAGCTGGAGCCGCTCCCATCGGCCTTTAGCGGTGGGGAAGTTGCTGTCGCGGTCCGATGAGAAGGCGATCCAGTGGCCATCGGGAGACCACGCCGGCCTGAAATCGCCACCCCGCCCTGTGGTCAGCGCCCGCGCTTTGCGGGTGGCGAGGTCCAGGACCCAAAGGTTCGCAAAACCCGCGGCCCGCGTGGAGACAAAGGCGATCTGCCGGCCATCGGGAGAGAATGCGGCCTGATCGTCGTAGGCCGCATCGTCGGTCAGGCGTTCGACATCGCTACCGTCGGGATGCATGCGGAAGAGATTGGCTGGACCGGCCCGCTCCGACGTAAAGGCGATCCAATCGCCCCTGGGAGACCACGCGGGGTTGTAATTGAGCGAGCCTGGCTGCGTGAGCGGCCGCTCCGCAGAGCCGTCGGCGGTCGCGATAAAAAGGGTGGATTGGGTTGGGGCTATGCGGAGGAAGAGAACCCGATCGGCCGCAAGGCAGGAAATGGTCGCGGCCGCGAATGCATAGATGCAAAGAAACCGGAAGAAAAGACGAGTCACCGTGCCGCTCCGAGATCTGGATTTGGTTGGAGGGGTAAACCCGCAAAATTGTAACACCGGAGGGAGGATTGAGCGATTGTTTCTCGCGATCATGCTTCTCTCTATCGGTTTGGTAGCGCTTGAAAGTGGCGCGTTTCGCGAATCCAGGATGGCCGCAGTCTGGAAATCGGGTGCTGAAGAGAAAAGTGGTCATTGATAATGCAAAGTCGGCTTGCGTCCAACGATCCGGACAGCTCGAATCTCAACTGTTGATATCAGGGCGAGTCACTCAGCGAGCACTGAACAGACAAGCTTTGCGGTGTTCGGGACGGTTGGCGGCGATCCGGAAACGGACCTCCTCCAAAGATTCCAGCCCAGCCGGGGCATCCCGGAACTTGATAGACTCCACGGCATGAGGAACAACGCCGAGCCCGCCACGGCGGCCTATGAAACCGCCTACTGCCTGCTGCGGCTGACGCTGGGTGTCAACATCCTGATGCACGGTGCGTCGCGCATCGCGAGCGGGCTGCCCCATTTCGTCGCCGGGTTGATGAAGGAGTTCGCGGCCTCGCCCCTGCCCGCGCCGCTGGTCCATGCCTTCGCGTACACGCTGCCGTGGTCGGAGCTGTTCATCGGGGCGGCGATTCTCTTCGGCCTGTGGACGCGGCCGGCTCTGGTGCTGGGCGCGCTGGAAATCTTCGTTCTCACCTTCGGCGAGGGGCTCCTGCAGAAGTGGTCCGTCGCCGGCATCCAGCTCCTCTACGCAGTCGTCTACGCCATCCTGCTCGCCTTCGTCGGATACAATCGCTGGTCGATCGACGGCTGGCGTCGGCCCCATCTCGCCTCCGCTTCACCCTACCGGGAAACTGTCGAGTAGAAGGTACTGTTCCCGGAGCGCAAGTCCCGGCCGTAGCCGAAGACAAATTCAAACCGACCCAGCACCTTCACCGTCGCCTGCACCCCGGAGTCGGTCAGCCATTTCGGCGAGCCGAAGAACGGGGAAGGATCGTAAATATCTCCGGTGTCGAGAAACGGGCCCAGTTTCACCAGAAACAATGGGTTGCGGTATACAACCTTGCCAATATCCGAGTTGGAGAGAATGAAATTTCTCCCCAGCGGAGCATTTCCCTTCTTGCCATTGCGGATATCGTTATGCCCGCGTAGCCACAGGTCGTTGTCGCGATCGAAGCCCAGCATATACAGATCGTCCAGCGGAACCTGCCCAAAGGTGCGACCGGCGCGCAGCCGGGTGTCCATTCCATAGTCCTCGCCCCGCGCTTTCGGAAGCCACTTCGCCGCAAGCGATCCCTGGATGCGGCCGTATTTCCCCAACGGCCTGGCAAAAAATTTCCCCGCTTCCCCCATTGCCGTCGCGTCGAGCGAGAAGCGCCGTTCCGGAAATCGGACCAGGACCCGCCGGACGGAGGACCGCGCCGCGATTGCCGAACTATTGGTGAAGAAGGCCGCGGCCTGCGGCGGAACGCCCTGCAGAGATCGAAAATCGCGATAGGAATAACCAACGCCGAGGCTCCACTGTGTACGCCAGCTCACAATCGAGGAGAATTCCGCACCCACCGCAATCCTTCTCAGATTGAAGTTGGCCGGCGCGGGCGCCAGCGGCTGCAGCGTGCCCAGAATGTTCCAGTTCTCGTTGCGCCCGTCAAAATAGACGCGATAGCGCAGCTTTGGATTGTCTTCGATTGGCGTAGAGACTTCGGTGGTTACACGGCGTTTTTCATCGTCCCATCGGACGAACGAACGCCAGTTGAGCCCCTTGTTGTTCAGGTTGTAAAACTCCGGATACACCGACTGATACGGCAAACCGCGCAGCATCGATGCGATGTGTACCAACCCGATGCTGTTCCACCGGCTTCTCTCGCTGTCATGCCACACCAGCCGGAAGGAGCCGCCCGGCTGCGCCTGCAGCTCATAGTAGGTGTGGGGAAAAAGATCGAGCGACTCGAGTTCGGCACGGGTCGTCAAAAACCGGTCACGCGTCCAGACGCGTCCGGGAGAAAACCGGAAGGCCCGGTCCAGAACCAGCGGGTCCAGCCTTGGGTCCGGCTCATAGGTCAGGTCGGTCAGCTTCGGCTTCCCTTCCCGGTTCCAGTATTTCAATGCGGCTTCCAGATTGCCTTCGAGAAAGTAGATGGAAGCCAGAAAATTACTGGCGTAGGCGTCCTGCGGATCGATGGCCAGCGCCTGACGCAACTCCGTCTTGGCGGCAGAGAAACGCTTTTGCACGTAGGCGATTCCCGCCATCTCCTCCACAAACCGGACATCTCGCGGATGATCCGCGTGTCCGGCCTGAAATGCAAGCTCTGCCTCGCGATAACGGCGGAGCCGGGCCAGCGCCAGGCCGCGATATAGTTCCATCTCGGCCGACTCTGCGGACGACTGCGGAACGATCCTTACGATCTCGCCCCAGCGCCCGGCATCGTAAAGCTTTTTCACTTGTTGCGCGTTGGCCGCTGCAGATGCGGCGACCTGAGAAAATCCACGCGCCGCCAGAAGCAGAAGAAACAATCCAAGTACGATCAACGGGCGGCCCGCGGAGCCGCCCGTAACCCGAACCCCGCTCCTCGCCCGAAACCGATCGACGAGGCTGCAATGCGGCACAAGCTCATTTTTAAGCGAAGACTGCAATCAAAATCACGGCAACGACTACGATACCGATCAGGGTAAAGATTCCCAGGCCAAAGGTACCCGCGGCGAAGTCACGCTGCGCCTTCTGCGTCTTTGCCGCCAGGCGCGCCAGTTCGGCGTCATTCAACTGGCTGACGGCGTTCGTCACCTGCTTGGGATTGACGCCCTCGGACTTCATTGTCTTCTGGGTTTCCTTCATCGCCAAAAAGCTTCTCACCTGCTTCTCGTTTTGCTGGCGAACCGCGGAAGCGTTGGAGACCGCGCTCTGGATCTGGGAAGGGGCAACCACGTGGTCCTGCGCCAGGATGGCCTGGGGCGCGGCCACGATGGAACCCAGGAGGACGACGGCAGCAAACTTGATTTCACGGCCCGAAAACCTTTTCATTGTTTCTCTCTTTCTCTTTGGATTGGGGACTTCCCGACTGTGGAACGTATACAGCCGTTTGCAAAGATGGATGCGAGGAATGACGTTGCCGGTTGCACCGGCTTGTACTGGCAAAGGGAAATGGACGCGGGGCGAGTTTCGATTATCGCGAGGGCTTGGGGACAGCAAGCAGCGTCCAGTAGTGGGTGGGCTGCCATTCCGACTCGAACCCTGCTCGCGAGACCCGCAGCATTTTCTGCTGCGCCGGGTCGTTCAAGAAGACATAGCCCGCGTCGACGCCCACTACGACGACGTAATGCAATGGTTCGAGTGAACCACTGGGCCGGATGGCCGCAATCAGCGGGCGACCCTTGACAATGTTGTGTTCCAGATCGCTCCATTCACCGTGAAATGCGAATGCCAGATAGCCCGAGTCGCGAAAATATTTTTCCATGCTGCTGGCGTAGATTCCGCTCGCCGACCGGGAAAACAGCGCGGTCTGGATTGCGTTTGGCTGCGCCCCGGTAGGCACCGGCCGTCCCAGCTTTTTGTCCCAGTATTGCATCACCATGGCGATGGAGGCCGAACCGCAGCCATCCTTCGTCTGCGCGGCAAACGGGACGTTGATCCAGATGTAGGAAGGCGACGCCGCTGCTACTCGTGTCGGCGCCGTTCCGGCGGCCAGCAACTGGCCGCCGATGAGACAAAACCCCGCGAGAACGTGCAGTTTCATTTTCATCAAGCCGCGACAATGACGGAATAACTCAAAGAGGAGCGTAGCGCCCACAATGACCGAACTACAAAGTGAGATGCCAAGGCGCGAACCTGGGGTTATTTCTCGCCCGGTTGTGCGGTGCTCCGGCGACCTTCTTCAGGGACCGATTTCCGCGGTCGCGCCGCAATCGCACCGCGCTCTTATCGCGCGATCATTGCTTTTTCCGTGCTCGCTGAAAGTTTCGCCGTCCGCTCCTGCCTTTCCCACGCGAACGGTCGCCCGTCGATGGCGCGCTTGATCGTCTTGAGCAGCACCAGCGAGAAGACCTGGCGATAGGTGAAGCGCTGGATCCAGATATGGAACAGCAGCCATCCGTCTCCCTTGCTGGCCGGGTGCGGCGGCTCCAGAAGGAACGCCAGACAGGAGGCGAGGAAGTCGACCGCCACGAAGGCGAGGAAGTAAACGACCAGCTTCTCAAAGCTGGCGCCGTTGGCCGTCTCGGGATGGAAATGCCGGTCAAGGGCGTAATGCACGGCCGCGGCGAGAAACATCAGATCGATGAAAGGAGAGAACAGCGGCAGAATAATTTGAAAGACGATCATGTTGGGCAGCGCAAACAGACTCATCGCCCGGTGACGCAGAAAGGCCCCGCGATGCTTTACCACCGCCTGCAAGATGCCGAAGGACCAGCGGAAGCGCTGCCGCATCAACCCACGCATGTTGTCCGGCGCTTCAGTAAATGCGAAGGCGTGGTCCTCGTAGACAACCTTGCAACCCTGCTCCAGCACGCTCATGGTCAGGTCGGCGTCTTCAGCGACGGTGTTGACGTGATAGCCGCCGGCAGCCTTCACCGCGGCGGTCCGCCAGGCGCCGATCGCTCCGGGAACCACCGTGACCACGTCGAATAAATCCAAAGCGCGGCGGTCGAAATTCTGGCTGGTGATGTATTCCAGCGCCTGCCAGCGCGTCCACAGGTTCACGCGATTGCCGACTTTGGCATTGCCGGCGACGGCGCCCACCGCAGGGTCGGCCAGACGCGGAACCAGGGTCGAGATGGCATCGCGCGCGATTACCGTGTCGGCATCGATCCCGATATAGACTTCCTCTTCGACTGAGCGCAGACCCAGGTTCAGGGCCTCCGCCTTGCCGCCGTTCGGTTGGGTCAGCACCACCAGTCGACCGGAGCGAAGCATCTCCGGCATGGCCGCCCGCGCGGCAGCCAGCGTGTCGTCGGTCGAGCCGTCGTCGATCACGATCAGGCGTAGATGAGGATAATCCGAGCCCAGTACGGACCGGATGGTGCGCGCGATCACCTTGCCCTCGTTGAAGGCTGGGATCAGCACGGCGACATCGGGACGATAGCTCTCCGCACCCGGATACAGTTTGCGCTTGCGCAGCCGGTCGATGGCGGCAAACAGTCCGATGATGAGCAGCCGACCCGTCATCAGCAGGTCCCCGATAAAGAACAACAGGATGACCGTGTGGTTGAAGAAAGAGATGAGCCAGAAGGCGACGGCGTCGATGTGCGCCCGCCAGCGCTGCGAGGGCGGAATCGGCGGCATCACCTCAGCGCGAGTCTTACCGATGAGGGCGGACACGGGCACAAATTTGTAGCCCTTGGCGCGCAGTGCGTCGATCAACAGCGGCAGCGTTGCGACGGTCACGGAACGGTCCCCGCCGCCGTCGTGCATCAGGATGATGCTGCCGCGAAACTGCGGCTGCGTCTTCATCGCCTGCAACTGGCTCAGCACGCTGTGGATGATGCCCTGCGGCGTTTTTCGCGGCGTTTCATCCCAGTCGTTGGTGTCGATTTTGTCGCCGACAATGATGTAGCCCATCTTCTCGACGTGATCGGCCGGCGCGGCCTGCTCGTTGGTGTCGGGCTCCTGATCGATCGAATAGGGCGGCCGGAAAAATAGCGGCTGTACGCCCAGTTCGGCAGCAAACAGGCGTTCGGTCAGGTTCAGCTGCAAGTCCAGCTGGCGGGTGGAAATCTGGCTGATGTCCGGATGGGTATAGGTGTGGCTGGCAATCTCATTGCCATCGCGATAATCCTGCTTCAGCAAGCCGAGGTTGTTCTGCGCCTCTTCTCCGATAATCATGAAGGTGCCGATGACGTGCTTGCGCTTCAGGATGGCGAGAATCTTCGGCGTCCAGGTCGGGTCAGGACCGTCGTCGAAGGTAAGGGCCAGCTCATGCGGATGGTACCCGTACTGTTCGAGCGTATAGGGCTGCGGGAAAACCTGGATATTCTGCGACACAGCGAGGTTCGAGTCGGGATCGATTTCCACGGTTCGCCGTCCGTTGCTCGGCCTGCCGATCACCTTGAGGATGTCGCCTTCGCCGTCGGTGTTTACGTTTGAACCCGGCGGCATGGTGGTCAGTAGTTGTGCTGCGTTCGGATCGAGCGGCCGGTTCCAGATGCTCCACAGTCCCGGGTCCTCGCTGCCCAGTCGCCACAGCGCAAACGTCTGGATGCCGAGTTCGCGTGCAGCCCGCATTTCATTGAGCGCCGTGACAGCGTCCAGATACCAGACCTCATGCCGGGTATGCGCGTCCTCGTCGTCATAGGCAAAGTGCATGTTCAGCGAATCGGTGTCGAGCACTGGAGCGGCTTCGGAGTCCGACGCCTCCTGCCATGCATCCTGCACCTCAAGATCGTCCGACGTCAGTACCTTTCCTGGAATCACCTTGCGCCCGACCCGCCGCGGCAGCGACAGCGTCCAGTCGTAGCCGTAGTTCCCGATACTGCAGATCAGCTTGCGGCGGGGAACAACCTTGAGCGCCTGGCGAAGATTGCTGACGAACCACTCCTGGCCGGCAATTGGCCCTGGGGCGCCGCCGCCGGACTCATGCTGATCGTAGTTCATCAGAATGATGCCGTCCGTATTAGCGGCGTAAAACTTGAAGTCCCAGTCGTCGTCGTCCACCGGCACGTTGATGTAGAGCCGCAGGTGTTTCGCGTGCATCTTGCGATACAGCCCCGTCACCAGCTGGTGATAGGCAGGCTGGGCGTTGCCCGGAATCGCTTCCAGGTCGAGAGCAATCCCGTGGTATCGGGGATTGGCGGCCAGAAGCGCCATCACCTGGTTGTCAAAGCGGGCCCGCGATGCGGGATTCTGCAGGAACTGCGCGACAATGCCGGGATCGAATTCCTCCGTTGCCGGGTTGAAGTTATTGACCATCGGAAAAATTTCCGTGTCTGCATGCGCGTCCGTAATGGTGCGCAACACCTTATTGTTCTGGTCGATGCTATGGATCCCGGAGGCATCGACCACCGGATACGCGTGGTTCGCCAGGGTATAAGCCGTCAGCCGCCCATCCGGCGTCTCCACGTGCAGCCAGTCGGTAAACAGCAGGTCGATGTCGTGGATATGCTGCCGCAGCGAGATATAACTGGCTGGATCATAATCGACGTAATAGGCGGCGCGCAGGCCTACGCCGGAGTTCAGGGGAATGTCGGACGGCCGGTGACGTCGGCGGCGCAGCTCGCGCTCGGTCATTTTCGATTTCCGGGGGTACGACCGCTCGCGCAGCGGCTTGTAATTGCGCTTCTCCGTCGGCAGCAACAACTCCGGCAACCGCTCGAGGCGCAGCACATTGATCCCGAAGGCAATCAGCACCACGGTCGAGAGCACCGCCACTACGTCGAAGATGCGGCGCAGGCGTTTCCACCTCTTACGCCCGGGATCGTAAAAAATCGGCTTGCTCATGGAAGAATGGTGTCTACTATCTATCCTAGCTGCTGGGCCGCTTACCCATCGCCAAAACTAGGATAATTCGCGCGATTGTATGATCCATAGCCCATGCCTACACCACTGCGCCAGAACCTAAAACACGTTGCCGTCGCAATGGTTGTGGGCCTGCTGCTGCGGCTCTGGTTCATCCGCTATTATCCCGTGGTCGACGGCGATGCCCTGATCTACGGAGAGATCGCCCGCAACTGGTTCTGGCACGGGACTTATGGATTGGCAATGGCGGACGGTATCCACGCCACCCTGATTCGGCTGCCCGGCTATCCGCTGTTTCTCGGCATCTGTTTCTTCTTCTTCGGTGTCTATCACTACACCGCTGTCCTGTACCTGCAGGCGGTGATCGATCTCGCCACCTGCCTGCTGGTTGCCGGCTTCGCCACCCGGATGGTTTCGCGCCGCGCCGGCGTGGCGACGCTCTATCTCGCCGCTCTGTGCCCTTTCACCGCGGACATTGTCGCCTCGGCGCTAACGGAAACGCTCACATTGTTCTGCATCGCGCTCGGCTTGTATGCCCTGGCGCGGTATGTGGCCCGGCCCGGTCTTGACGTGTGGTTCTGGCTGCTCGGCTTCAGCATCAGCTATGCCGCGCTGCTGCGGCCCGACGGCGTACTGCTCGGCATCGCGCTGCTGCCGGCCATGTTCTGGTATGCACGCGGGCGAATTTCCACGGCCCGGAGCGGTCGGCTGGCGCTCGCCTGCACATTGCTGACGCTGCTTCCTTTCGCCGCCTGGACCGTCCGCAACGCCCGCACGCTACAGGTGTTTCAGCCACTGGCCCCGCGCTATGCCAACAATCCGGGGGAGTATGTCCCGCGTGGCTGGAACCGCTGGGTAGCGTCGTGGGCGGCGGACTACGCCTCGACCGCGGAGATTTACTGGAATGTGAGCGGCGACCCGATCGACCTGGCGCTGCTGCCATCGCGCGCTTTCGATACCCCGCTGGAAAAAAAGAAAACAACCGAGTTGTTCGCGCAATACAACCGCACCTACCGGATGACTCCGGAAATCAGCGATGGATTCGGCAGGCTGGCGCGGCAGCGGATCGACCGTCATCCCCTGCGATTTTATGTGGAACTGCCACTGATGCGGCTGGCCGATATGTGGCTGCGTCCGCGAGTTGGCCAGCTTTGGATCGCGGTGCGCTGGTGGCAATACCGGCGCCACCCCGCGGACACGGTTTTCTGCTGGAGCTATGCCGCAGTGAATCTGATGTATTTGCTGCTGGCAGCATGGGGATTGAGGAAGCGGGTTCCCTTCACCGCCTGTATGGTCGCCTACATTGCGCTGCGCTGTCTGCTGCTGCTGACGCTCGAAACGCCCGAGACACGCTATACCCTGGAATGCTTTCCGATGATCTTCATCCTGGCCGGGGCCGCGTTCGCAGAGAGTCGCGGGGCGATCAACGCTGTCATCCCGACCGCAGTGCTCGCAGAAAGAGAACGCAGCGGAGAGACCTGCGTTTCTGCCTCCTCCACTACTTCTGAATTACCTGCGTCTTGGAGTTCGTCTTGATCTTGAACACGGAGGAAGGAATTTTCTTGTTGTACCGAATATCGCGGAAATAGGATGTTCGCTTGTCGCCTGAGGCCTCAAAGAATATCTGCTTCAAAGAAATGGCGCGGGCCGGGTCGACCCAGATGGTGACATGGGTGAAATTGTTGCGTACAGCCTGCGATTTGCTTACCAGATCGAGCTTCGCCGTCCGGACGCCATCGATGGTCTCCATGCCGTGGTACGTGATGTTCCAGCTCTTTTCCAGTTCGCTGCCGCTGCCGCCGAAGCCGAGCGTTAGATAACTTTCATACTGGCCCTGCTTTTTACCGGCGTGGAAAACGGTCAGTTGATTGATCTGAGGCTGGAAGAACTTCAGCTCTCCATCCTGGTACACCAGGGTTTTCTTCGCCGGCTGGCCGTCCGCCGTTTCGATGTCCGCGGCCATGCGCGTGCTTCCGCCACTGCGCTCGAAATAGATGACGCCCTTCTGAGTGTCCGTGCTGCTGACGACCATCTCGAACTGGTCCCACTCAAAATCCGCCTGTGCGGAATGGAACCGGGTCGAAGCCGCGTTCATTTCCCCAAGGACTGTTTGCAGCTCCGCATTGGAAGAGGATTGCGCCAGCGCGGCGCCGGCGCCCGTCGATAATAGAAGGACAAGCGCGCACGCCAGAACCGCGCGCGTGACAAATTGTTTCTTCATAGCTGCCTCAATCTACCGGTGTGCCCAGACGCGATAGGCGATGACTTTCTTCCCGTCTGGGTTGGTGATGGCTTGATAGCGGTCGATGGTGACGTATCCCGAGATAGGCGCGATGACGGCGCGCAGGTCCTGCTTGACGTCGTTGTCGTGGAACGAGGCCAGCGTAGCCGCATCGATCCTGTAGGTCAGGTTGTTATGGCCGTCGGTTTTTACCAGCACCTGGCTGGGCGGCAAGGGGCGCTCGACCGGCCGATCGTGATAGTCGATAACGCGCGGCGAAAGAAAGATGAACGCCAGGATCAGCGACACCATCACGTCGTAATGCACGCTGCCGCGCTGGTAGGTCCAGAACAGGTAATTGCGAAGGACACGTTTCATCGGGTCCTCCTCCAAATGCCTGCTCCCGATGCCGGGTTGGTTGCGTTCACCAGCAATTCCACCGATGGCGCTACCATCAGCAATACATCGGCCTGCGGCTTTTCCGCGGCTTTCAGGAATTCAAGATTTTTCTGGCGCTTTGCCGGCTCAACCGATCGACTGTCGTGCAAATTGCTCAATGCGTCCAATCCCATTGCCGCCACTTGAGAGAGAGTCTGCGACAAAGGTGCCAGGTTCGCCGTCAACTGAGACTGTTTCAGCGAGGGCTGCAGCCGCGCATCATTGTCGCGCCACAATACAAGCCATCGCCGCGCGCGCGCCCAATCCTGGGGAGTTGCCTTCCCTGCAGCAATTCTAGCGGCAATTCGATTGAATTGCCGCGCCACCGTGCTATGGGGGGGGACCACGTCCACCAGACGGTTGAGCGGGGTGAAAGCATTGTCGGCGTGGGGTCCGGTACCGGCATGCCCCCCAAAAGGCTGCACGACGGCCGCGAGCACTTGCAGCGGCGCAGGATTGGAATCTCCGCTGATCCGCCGCAGCATTTCCCGGGTCGCGGCCTGGGGATTGATTCCATAGGATTCAAGCTTCAGGGAAATCACCGCTGCCCGCCGATACATGGAATTCACGTCCCGCACCTGTTGTGGCGACCACAATCGTTCGGCGATTAGGGCGAGATTGGGCCAGATATAGTTGTCGATGGTTTCCGCTGTAACATGCTCGGTCCACATCGTGGCCTCGCCGCCCAGGATGCGTTTCTTCTGCTCCGGAGTCAACGTTGACGCCGGACCGCCCAGCGGATCGGCCAGGTAATACTGGATCGTCGGCTGACCGTTGTTGATGTAATACGGAGTGGAAAGGATCCCGCGGTTCCCCTGCCGGGCCGCTTGCGCCAATGAGGCCAATCCGCGCCAGGACTGGATCACGACATTCTTTGGAGTTCCGGGCTGCAGAACTTCATCCCAACCTTCCATGATCTTATGATGCCGCGCGACGATCTTCTGCACCCGGACGGTAAAGTACGCCTGCAGGGCGGCATTGTTAGCCAACTTATGCGCGCGCATGAACTGCTGAATCCGCGGGTTGGCATCCCATTCCTTGCCATTGCACTCATCGCCGCCGATATGGAAATATTTGTCGGGGAAAACCGTCGTCATTTCCGCAATGAATGCGTTGATGAATTCGTAAGTGGATTTGCGTGTCGGATCCATCGCGGCATTCAGGATGCCCCATTGCCGAGCGATATGGAAGGGTCCTTTTGCACTCGCGAGCTGAGGATACCCCACGACCCACGAGGTGGTATGGCATGGCATGTCGAACTCCGGAACCACGCGGATTCCGCGGTCCCGCGCGTACTGGACCACCTGTCGCATCTGGGCCTGCGTATAGTAGAACCCGTCCGATCCCTTTCCCTGCAATAAGGGAAACTTTCTGCTTTCCGCACGAAATCCCTGGTCATCCGAAAGATGCCAGTGGAAGACATTCAGCTTGACCGCCTCCATCCCGTCCAGGTTGCGCTTAATCACGGGGATAGGAATAAAGTGCCGGCTCGAATCGATCATCAGCCCCCGCCACGGAAAGCGCGGTTTGTCGTCGATGGTAACGGCCGGAACACTGAAACCTTGCGGCGTGGCTCTCACCAGTTGAAGAAATGTCTGAAGGCCGTGAAGTACCCCCAGCGGGTTGGCGGCGGACAATCTTACTTGCGTAGAAGAAATCTCGAGATGATAGGACTCATCCTCTCCCAGTTGCTGGACTTTGTCGCTGGGCCCGGCAGTGTGGACAATGAAATGCGCCTGATTGAATTGGGCCTCATGCCAGAGCGGAATTCCCGTTTCCTTCGACAGCGTGTCCAAAAAGCGCTGCCGCGCCCTCTTCAGGCGTGGCTCCGTATAGCCTTCGAAGGTAATGCCGAAACTCCCGTCGATGATCAATTGGCCTTGACCCCGTACCACGTGCGCGGGCAAAGGCATGATCGGCAGGGGGCTCGCGGTTTGTGCGGCCAACCCGCCGGGAACGCCGAGGGTGCAGCAGATCAGGAGGAGGAAATAGGTAGAATTCGGCAAGCGAACACGGGTCACGGCGGTCTTCCAATTGGGCGATATCGATGTTTTTTCCATGTATGACAAAGTGTGTGGAGAACGAAATCTCGTGCAGACCCAAACCGCTTTCACGATCGCGCCGCAGGTCGGATCGCCGTTTCTCCGCCCATATAAGACTGCAGCGCCTTGGGTATTTCGATGCTTCCGTCGGCCTGCTGGTAGTTTTCGACGATCGCCAGCCAGGTACGGCCCACCGCCAGTCCGCTGCCGTTCAGCGTGTGGACAAACTCCGCCTTCTTCTGCCCCTGGGGACGATAGCGGATGTTGGCGCGCCGCGCCTGAAACGCCTCAAAGTTCGAACAGGACGAAATCTCGCGATAGACGTTCTGCCCCGGTAGCCAGACTTCCAGATCGTACGTCTTTGCAGCGGAAAATCCCAGGTCTCCGGCGCACAGGTTCACCACCCGATAGGGCAGCTCCAGGGCCTGCAGAACGGCCTCGGCATGGCCGGTGAGCGCTTCATGCGCGGCATAGGACTGCTCCGGCGAGACGAACCGCACCAGCTCCACCTTTTGAAACTGGTGCTGGCGGATCAGCCCGCGCACATCCCTGCCATGCGAGCCCGCCTCCGCGCGAAAGCACGGCGTGTAAGCGGTGAGGGAGATCGGCAACTGCTTTTCATCTAGAATTTCGTCGCGGTAAAGGTTCGTCAACGGCACTTCCGCCGTCGGGATGAGCCAGTGATCGCCGCCCTCGCAATGGAATAAATCCTCTTTGAACTTGGGCAGCTGGCCGGTGCCGAACAGCGATGCCGCGTTGACCATGTACGGCGGCAGCACTTCGCGATATCCGTGCCGGCCTGTATGCAGATCGAGCATAAAATTCGCCAGCGCCCGCTCCATCCGCGCGCCCTGGTCCCAGTAGACGGCGAATCGCGCACCGGAGATTTTCGCCGCGCGCTCGAAGTCGAGAATTCCGAGCTGCTCACCCAGATCCCAATGCGGTTTCGGCTCAAAGTCGAACGTGCGCGGCGTGCCCCAGCGGCGGACCTCTACATTGTCCTCGGCAGAAGTTCCGTCCGGCACGCTGTCGGCCGGCAGGTTCGGCGTTTGCTGCAGAACCGCCTGCATTTTCTGCTCGGCATCGGCGGCTTCGGTGCCACAGCGCTCAATCTCTTCCTTCATGGAGCGAGTCCGCTCCATCAACTCCGACGCGTCTTCGCCCTTGCGTTTGCGCTCGGCCACCTCGCCGGAAATCCGGTTGCGCTCCGCCTTCAACGTCTCCGAATGGGTAATGGCGTTCCGGCGCGTTCGGTCGAGAGCTTCAAATCCGTCCAGTAGCCCCGCCGCTTCCGGCCCGCGCCGGGCAAGCCTCTCCTTCACCTCCGCGAGGTTCGCGCGCACAAATGCAAGATCAAGCATAAGGTTCTATTTTACAGGCGCGCCGCCGGCAAAATTCCGTAGACCCGACGGGACTTGCAAATTGCCCTGCATCATCGGCCCCGTTGCGCCTCGTCTTGATGTTTTAAATGCAGATAAAACGCCTGCACCGCTTTGTAAGCCGGTTTGTGCTGACGATCTTCGGTCACCAGCCCCTTGGCATTGACGTATTGGCTGGCCGCCGGCTGGGCTCCGGGGCCGCGGCCGGGATCGGGAAAGTCGTTGTACACCCAGATCGACGCGCCGGCGATATACGAGCTTCGCTTGGCCGCGAAAATCTGCCGCAGATGCGACTCAAGAAACGCCACCTGGTGCTGCAGGCTGTAATCCTGCCCCCTAGCGTTCACTGTGCCCGGCTTCCATCCCGCGATCCCGCCCGACCCAAACTCACTCACCATGATGGGCTTGTTCTTCCATTTCTTGTGAAGCAGGTCCAGATCCGCACCCGCATCGCTGTTTTTCCCGTAATACCAACCGTAATATTCGTTCACCGCGATGATATCGACGGAGCCGAAGCTGAGATCGTGTTCGCGGCGGTCGGATGCAAACGTCGCCAGTCGGGTGGGATCGAGGCGATGCACCAGATGAATCGCCCGTTGGATATAAGCAGCCACACCGGGCTCGCTCGACGGAATCTCATTGGCCACCGACCAGATAATGACGCTGGGATGGTTCCAGTGCTGGCGAATCATGGCGGTGATTTCCGGCTTTGCATACTCCGACCAGACCGTGGGGTCCTCCAGCGTTGCCGCAGCCGATTGCCACGCCGGAATCTCCGTCCACACCAGCAGCCCCAGTTTGTCGCAGGTGCTGTAGACGTCGCTGCTTTGCGGGTAATGCGGCAGCCGGACAAAATTCGCCCCCAGCGCTTTGATGTCCTCCAGGTCCCTGGCGTTCTGCGCCGGGGTCATCGTCATGCCCTCGCCGGGATAGAATTCGTGCCGGGCCACTCCTCGCAGCACCAGCCGCCTTCCATTCAGATAGAGCGCCGTGCCCCGCACCTCAATCTGGCGAAACCCGAAGGGATATTGCACGGAATCGCTCGCCCCCCGCTCCGGCTCCGTGCTCAGCCGCAGACCATACAGGGTAGGACGGCCCGGCGACCAGGACTCGACGGCATGCAGCTTCACCCGAAACACGCTGCGGTTCTCTCCCGGATTCAGCCGAACCCCGCGTCGCGCCCGCCAGATCGTCCGTCCCTTCGCATCCACAACCCGCAGGCGCAGCACGCCGGCGACCGGGCCGCGGCCGTCGTGCGTCATGGCGCGCACCGTCAAGGTCCAAACCCCGGTCGAAATCATCCGGGTGGCGATCTTGGCCTCGCTGTAAATCGGCGACCGGGTCTCCAGCGTGACCGGCCAGATCAGTCCGCCGTCGTTCCACCACCCGCTCCATTTTTTGTCAGGCAGGGCGCGAGCCAGAATGGAGTTGTCCGTTTCAATCACCAGCAGGTTCTGCTGCCCCGGCTGCAGAAACGGCGTAATGTCGAAGTTCAGCCCGGTGTAGGGCAGCACCGAGCTACCTGCCATCCGTCCATTCACCCACACCTTGGTGCGCAACACCACTCCGCCCAGGTGCAGAATGGTTTCCCTCTCGGCCCCCGTGGTGGCCGGCGGCACAAACATCGTCCGATACCATGCCGGCCCCTGATACCACTTCTTCCCGGGAAACTCCACGTCGTAGGAGCCAGGAACGGATACTTTCAGCCAGCCGGCCGGCTTATTGTCTGCGAACCATTTTTCTTTTTCGCCTTGCCCTTGCGGGTCGAACCGAAATGCCCAGGTCTTCGGCATGGGCTGTACAGTCCGCTCGGCAGCCGTGCTCGCGGCTCGACAAAATCCTGGCTGCAAGGCAAAGAACAGGAAGACGAAGGCCACGGCACGCGCGCGAGCCGCCGCGGAAAATCGAGGGGTCCATGACATGAATCCCTTATAGCATCTTCGATTTCCCTACCGACCCATGGATTTGAAATTGACCACACGGCGTTCGATGGTTTCGTCGGCGGACTTTTCATCTCCGCTCTGCGGATGATGCACAAGCAATGCGCCGTGCAGAATGTAATACCCGTCCTGGTCGCGACGCTGGGCGTCGCCGCGATAGATGGTCCCATGAAACGAATACCAGACGCCGTGAACCACGCGGGTCTCGAACCCAATCCGGCTGCCGTCAATCGAGGTCTTATCGAAGAAAAATGTCAGCGGTGTATTGCTGTCGGTCTCGGCGTCGCCGAGCTGCGAAACGTAGCCGGAAAGCCGGTTGCGGCGGATGTCGATCTCGATCGAGTCGTTGTAGTGGGTGAAATGGTAGGAGCCCGATACGTCAGGCGGTAACGTGGACGTCTGCTTGCTTCCGGAGCGCTCCTCCGGCTGATCGGCGGAGCTTCCATCGGAACGGCGATGCAGCCCAGGCGTGGAGGTCTGCTGCGCGAAAACCCTCGGCGTGGAAGCCGCCGGCAACAGCATCATGCTGCAAACCGCACCAACCACAAGACGGAGTCGCACGATCTCCTCCCTTATGTACCGCGCCTTTATACCGCAGCCGGGCTAGTCGAATTCGCTTTCGGCTCCGGGCAGCGCTTTTCCCTGGCGGACTTGACGGGGTTTAGCCAGCACATCGAGCCGCATTAGAATCTTACGCGCCAGGCCGGTCAAGGCGATCTCGTTCAGCTTGTGGTCCGGAACCCAATCCCGCTCGACCGACTCATCCGCCTCTATTGGATGAGATCTTGTCTCTTGCGTGAACACGGCAACGTAATAATTTGTATTGGTGATGGCGTGGCGGATACGCAGCGCCGGCTCCCGGCCCGTTTCTTCTCCAGGCGGCAGCAGGGGCAGCTCCCACATGCCGGGCATCTGAGAAGCGCTGGCCGGGCGCTTGACCAGGAGGACCTCGACCTGCTTGCCAGCCGGCTTTCCACCGCCTTCCACCGGCCGCCGAAACAGCGCGTAGTTCACCTTGCGGCTGGCCATCTGCTTACGCGGGCGGGCCTGGTGCTCACCACGGGTCTCGCAGAAGTCGAGCACAGGGCATGTGGAACAAAGAGGAAGTCGCGGCAGGCAGAGGGTAGCGCCCAACTCCATCATGGCCTGGTTGAATGCTCCAGGATGAGCCGGGTCCAGCAGCCGGGCCGCAGCCTCCCGCAGCCGCGTGGCCGAAAGGCGGCTGGTGGGCGTGCCCAGGCCGAACAGTCGCACCACGACCCGCTCGACATTGCCGTCGACCACCGCCGCCGGCTCGCCGTGGGCGATGCTGGCAATGGCGGCTGCGGTGTAATCTCCTACGCCGGGCAACCGTCGCAGATCCACTGAGGACTTGGGCAGCGAACCGCCATGCTCATTCACCAGCAGTTGTGCTGAGCTGTGCAACATGCGAGCGCGTTTGTAGTAGCCCAGACCGCTCCATAGCGCGAGCACCTCGTCTTCCCGCGCCAGGGCCAGCGAGACCAGCGAGGGAAATTTGCGCGTGAACTCCAGGTAACGCGCAATCACGGTGGCAACGCGGGTCTGCTGCAGCATCACCTCCGACACCCAGATGCGATAGGGGTCGCGGGTGTGGCGCCAGGGTAGATCTCTCGCGTTTTGCTGGAACCATGACAGCAATTGCAGCCGAAATGATTGAACTTGCTGGTCTGTCAACGACCCTACATCCATGCAGATGATTTTAGTGGGAAAAAACAATGCCGCACCGCAACTGCAAACTCTATTTCTTTTTGCTCATCGAAACTCAACCAACTTTGGCGATGGATTTATGAATCCCCGCACCGTCGTGACGGCTTCATTCAGACAGCTCGAATCGCCCGAGAAGGCGAGCGTATTCGCCTCGAATCAATTCGGACCCGTAGGTTCTTTCAAGCCGCCGAATTGTAAAGTGAGCGTCAGCTACGTTGTGGAAATGGGTCGTGAATGCGAGGTTCAATGCGGCTCCTCCCACTGCCCCAATCAGCGGGATCGCTTCCGCTGCGGCCCGTTCGGAAACCTCGGCACCGAATCGTGCGGCAATCTTGTTGAGGAAAAGGACAAGCTGCGGCGCGCCTTCTTCCGCGAGTCCTTTCTCCGCAATATGAACGGCGGCGTCTTGCGTAGCAATGGCCATGGCAATTCGGGCGCTGTAGTAGCGGCTCTCGCCGGATGAAATCCGGTCCCGGCCGGGTCCAAGCGCTAGCACCTCCAGGCAGGCCATCCTGTTCGCCGGGATGGATAGGTCCTCGCCGTGGCTGCGCGCAATTCCCGCAATCGAGTGCAGGATAATTGTGGTCGAAATCGGCAGTTCGACGACAACTCCCCAGATTCCGCAGAAACCGCCGAGTCCTCCCGTGAAGGCCGTGGCCGCCGTGTGCAGCCGGCGATTCCACGGAGATGCCGAGGAGGAAGTCCAAGCCCCGACCGCGACATTCAGGGCGGCTTCGAGGGCCTTATGCACCGCGAAGTCGAGCTTGTCCTGGGCAACGGTCGGAAGCAGCTTCGAGAAAGATGTCATCTGGCTCCCCACCCTGGTTGCAAACGCCTCGACGAGAGTCTGCCTCTCGAGCCGATCCAATGCGGTCTCAAGGGACTTCCGGTCTTTCTCAGTTAGCCGCATGATGAAGAGCTTACGCTGCCTAACCCGGATGATCTAACGATGCAGATCTAAAGATTCTCAGATACCGAGTCCGTTGCATCGCCACTTACGGCATACCAATAGGTAGTTTTGTGCGCACAGAATTGCAGGTCTGCGGCGCAACAGAAAAGCCGCCCGAAGGAGGGCGGCTTTTCTGTTGTTTCCCGGAAAGGGCTTAGTCGCCCATCACGGTTTCTTCCGCTTTTTCGGTTTTGGCGGCTTCCTTCGGCGCAGCGCCCAGCAGCGAGTCGAGGGAGATGAAATTGCCTTCCGGTGGCTTTTCGCCCAGAATGTGCTCGCGGTACAGCTTGGCCATCTGCGCGTCCTCCGCATCCTTCTTCAGCTTGCCGTCGCGAGCCCGGATCTTCTCTTCGCGCGAATTTTTTGCAATGCCCAGCTTGTCGAGCGTGTCGTTCGCCGCTGCGTGAACATGCTCATCGTTCAGCAGAAGCTTATTGTCTGTGTCGCTCATGCCCACCTTGCGCCCGCCGGCGAAAATCTCGTGGCGGCCATGCTCCTCGTACCACTTGGTCAGGGTCGCGGTCATGTGCATTTTCTCGATGATGTTCCGCCAGCCCACGCCGGTGTTGTAGGCGCAGAAGCTGATCTCACCCTCTTGCGTGGCGTAGGGGATGATGCACTGCTCGGTGCGGCGGAAATCGTAGTTGAACAGGTCCTGGAACCACATACTGGCGATGAACAGAAAGTTCCAGCGATCCGCGCGGCGCTGATTGATGTCGTCCATGGTGCGGTCGCCGGTCACCTTGCCGTAGTTCCTGCCGGTGGCGCCAAAGCATTTGTCGAATTTCTGCAGAAGATCCATCAAGCGGAAATGGGTCGGCGATTTCGACGGGTTGTAGTTGCGCAGCAGCGCCAGCGAAACGCCCAACATCGACAGAAACTTCCCGCGGGCCGCGTCGTTGACCTTGGCCACGTCCTTTGCCAGGCGGTCGGCGTTCAGGAATGCCGTCACCGGCACCGCTTCCTTTGTTTCTTTATCTATCATCAGCGCCATGCCCATTCCGCAGTCCGGATGACACCCGCAGGAAAGCTGGCCCCAGTCGTGTTCCGGCCCGTGTACCAGATCGGCCCAATCGGAGAAGGTGCTCATAAAGCTGATGGGGAACCAGTCGCGGGTCGGCTCGCCGAGGCCGGTCTGCCGTTTCACGTCGTGCGCAAGGTGGCTTTGTGTATAGCGCTGCGCTATGCGGCGTTCGTCGCTCAAACCCTCGTCGCGGCCAGTAAACGAGACCGGCTGGAAGCTGATAAAGTTGATGGTTTTGGGATTGTTCAGTGCGAACTCGATGATGTGTCCAACCTGCTCGTTGTTGATCCCATTGATGATGGTGGTGACCGGGACGATGTCCACGCCGGCTTCATGCAGGTTATGGATGGCCTGGAGCTTCACGTCGAACAAGTTGCCGACTTTGCGGTGCGAGTTGGCAGCATTGCCGATTCCATCGAACTGCAAATACGCGTAGCGCAATCCCGCTTCGGCCGCGGCCTTAGAAAATTCCTTGCTCTTGGCGAATTCAATCCCGTTGGTCGCCGCCTGCACAGAGTTGTATCCCACCTTGCGGGCATAGGCGATGGCGTCCAGAAAATACGGAGACAAGGTCGGCTCACCGCCGGAGAACTGGACCGACATCTGGCGACGGGGCTTGATCGTGATCGCGTTGTCCAGCATGGTCTTGATGTCGTCCCATACCAACTCATGCACAAAGCCAACCTGGTTGGCGTCCATAAAACAGGGATCGCACATCATGTTGCAGCGGTTGGTCAGGTCGATCGTCAGGACCGAACCGCGGCCATGAGTAATGGTCGAGGTCCCGTGGTCATGCAGCTTTTCATCGTTGTGGGCGCGAATATCGCGGCCCGGAAAAACCTCTTCCAGGTGGCGGAAGAACGCCGTATCGATCGACATGACATCTTCAAAATGGCCATGCTTCGGACAATCCTTCACCATCAGAATCTGGCCGTCGCGCTCGATGATCTGGGCTTTGATTTCGCCGATTTTCTCATTCAGCAGCACTTCATGCGGCAGCTTGCCGTCCAGAATCTGCTGGCGGATCTCCGGAACGCATTTCGGGCACAAAGAGTCCGTGGTGCGCGGCCATCCCAGCGGCGGCTTTTCCTTTTCATACGACTTGAGTAGAGGCTTGTCTGACCATCTGGGAATAAACGATTTGCCGGGATGAAAGCTGTTGAATTTTTCAAACACGGTCCATGCACCCTGAGCTGCGACCGTCACGGATTTTTCAAGAAGTTTCGTAGCTTTCGGCATTGACGTTCTCTCCTGGAGTTTCTGGTCGGCGCTTGCGATTCCGGATGTGAGTACCTGGATCCGGATCAACACCGCTGATCGTTTCGAGTCTCTCTACTATCAATAGGTTATAAAGAGTCTCTCTGGTTAGGATGCCGCCGATGGAAATTAGTTACCTTCCCGGCGGGGCGTATCCCGCCAGCCATCGTTTCTTAGAGTACGCACCAACCGGAATGAGAGGAATTGTCCTGCATCGAACGGTACGATTCCCGCATTCGGTGGAGAATCTGCCGTGCGAATGGGGCAGGAAAGAAATTATTGCGTTCCGCTTTCCTCCAGTGTCACCGAGTTCAGAATGCGCTGAAAGATGACCACCCGCAGGTTAATATGCCGGGAGACGTCAGGCAGGAATTCCGCGATCAGGTTGCTCGACGGACTGATGGCGAAGGCGATGGCAAGCCGCTGCGCCGTCGCCGAAACGCCCTGCCGCCCCGGCCCCGGCACAAACGTATTGCTGACCGCTGCCGTGGCCACCCCGCCCAGGATATTGCCGTAGTTGAACATGGGACGGCCCGTATAGCTCTGCGCCCACACCACCTGGCTGAAAGCATGCAGGATCCGGCGCCCGACCGGCAAATAGGGTACGCGATGATAATGCGGGTCCTGGTGAAAGATTGAGGGGAACAGAAACGTTCCGAAGAACTCACCCGTCATGTCCTCAGTCAGGCTGACGCCTGCGTACTTGGCAAAGCCGTCGAATCCGGGTCCATACGAAGAATGCGAATCCGATGCAACGCTGATCGCCGCATCCCCCGCAATGGTCAGCAGATTGAATGGATCGACGATCCCTTTTATCGCCGAATGCAGGTTGGCCTGGGCCGACAGCGGAATCGCGTCCGGGCTTTTCAGGTAACGGGCGAACGGCGAGGATGGCAACGAATCGCAGCACATCACGCTTTGTGCCGGAGAGCAGGCATCTTTCGGGCACGGAGTGGAGAGAGCCGGTCCGGCGCCGGGAATCGGGCGTTGGTTCGCGAATTTCACAGGCAGTCCGGGGCCGGGCGCCCGTTTTCCTGGCCGATAGGGCGACTGCTGGTCGAAAGCGACCGCTTCGCTGCCGGAAGTAGGCTGCCCAGCGAGGAAAGCCGGCGCGGTCGCGGCCGCCATCATTGGCAAAGGTGCATCCGGCAACCGAGTCGGCTGGCACGGCGGAATGGACTGGGCGCCGAGCGGCGGCACCGAGAGGGCCAGCACGGCGAATCCGACCGCTACCGCATGGGTTGCCATCGCTCTTGAAACCATTCTCAGTCCGTAATTCCCATCCGCGGAAAGTGTGGTCACCCGAAGCGATCGGAAGCCGGCTAAAATCCCTTCGCAGCCTCGCTTCCAAACAACCGGGATGCTACCAAGATATTGTGTACTGGTTGGATAGACCGTATCTTGGAAAAAATAGTTTCATGAGCGGGTCGAATTCGACAAACACACGCACCGTCCGGTGCGTCTTGCGGGCAGCGGATTGGGAGGAAACGCAACTGCGGGCAGAAATAAAAACGACGGAAAACTCTTGCCGGCTGCTGGCCCTGCTGCTGCTCTGCTTGCTGGCCGCCGGCTGCCGTCATCGCCGGGTACGTGCGCCGGCCACGCCGCCGCCGCCGGAAATCGAGCAGCCCGGACAGCCGCCTCCGGCTGCGCACGCGCAGGAGCGCATCCGCGGCGGCATCATTACCAGCGAGGTGGGAGTCGCAAGCTGGTACGGGGCGCCCTATCGCCACGCCCGCTCCGCCAATGGCAGGATCTACAACGAAAACGCCATGACGGCCGCCCACCGCACCCTGCCGCTCGGCAGCGTGGTGCGGGTCACCAACCTGTCCACCCATCAGTCCGCCGTGGTCACTATCACCGATCGGGGACCGTTCGTGCCCGGCAGAATGCTCGACCTGTCGCGGGCCGCCGCCATCCGGGTGGGGGTCTGGCGGCCGGGAACGGCCTGGGTGCGAATGGATGTTCTCGACGTTCCCGCCGACGCGCGCGGTCCCGGCAAATGGTGCGTGCAGATCGGCGTCTTTCGCCACGAGCGCTCGGCGAAGGACTTGCGCGATCGGCTGAGGCATCGGTATCCACAGGCGCGCGTGATCGAATTCAAGGGTCCAACCGGGTATTGGGTGCGGATTCGCCGCCATGGAGAAACGCATCAGGACGCGCTGGCCGCCGCGAAAACCATGCGGTTCAGCGAGGGCGACGCATACGTTGTGCGACTAAACTAGCCGAGCGAGCGGGGCTTGGCACAGAGGAGAAAAGCCAGGGGGCAAATCCTCTTGCGAGAACTCGCCCCCGGTAGTCCGAATTTTCGAAGATCCGGTCTCGGCAACCGGATCACAACGCTGCTGTTTCGGAATGGCGTGAGAATCCGCGAGCAGAACTCACACATTCCCCACCATTCAGTCCCTGCATGCCGTATGAGCTTCCTCTCTGCCAACCACCTTCAGTCGCCTGAAGCGAGTCTCGTTTCCGATCCTCCAGCCAGCTTTGACTCCACTCTCTTCTCTGAAAGATTTCTCTTTCGTTGTCATCGACTATCGCACGGAAAGAGCGTGCTTCAACAGAATTATTTCGGTGCAAATCCCGGCGATTTTGTGGGAAAGACGGGGTAATTCGCCACACGCTGGACGCGCGTTCTTGCCGCATTGCGTGTCGCTCGCCTGCGACCGATACACTGGAGCGGGCGAACGAACGCGACACAAGAAAGAGAGGGAGAGCAGTTGAAGAAGCGAGCCTCGGTCTTGCTCTTGTGCGTGGGCTGCATCCTCGCGGGAGGAACGTCCCGAGCCTTCTCACAGCGGCAGCAATCGCCGGTCGCCTCAGCCACCCAGTCCGCGAACGTCACCGCGCCCGCCTACAGGCTGCCGCCAGCCAGGCTGCGAAAAGCACAGGCCCTCGGCAGGATTCGGGAAGTTCTGGCCGTGGGTGCGCCCGCCTGGATCGTTCTGGTGCTGCTTTTGGCCCTGACGCTGCGATGGCCGCCACGCTTGCGGGACTGGGCCGAACAGATCACGCCGCGACTCTGGCTCCAGGGGCTCCTCTTTCTTCCCCTCGTGATCGTTTTCATCGTACTGATCCCGCTGCCGCTTGAACTCTACGGCCATCACGTCGCCCGCGCCTACGGACTATCCGTCGAAGGCTGGGGCGGCTGGGCGGCGGACTGGCTGAAGTCGCTGGGGCTCTCGCTCGTGGTCTGGACGCCGCTGCTGCTGCTTTTGTTCGCGCTGGTCCGACATTCCCCGCGGAAATGGTGGCTGTGGTTCTGGCTGGCGGTGCTTCCTATCGTCGTCTTCGGCGTGTTCATATCGCCGATGTGGATCGACCCCATGTTCCACCACTTTTCGCCGCTGGAAAAAAGCGACCCGGCGTTGACGGCTCAACTGGAGCGACTGGCGCATCACGCCGGGCTCGACATTCCTCCCTCCCGCATGTTCCTGATGCGGGCCAGCGACAAGGTCACCGGGTTGAACGCCTATGTGACCGGCATCGGAGCTTCGAAACGCATCGTCGTCTGGGACACGACCATCCACAAGCTGCCCACCAATGAAATCCTCTTCATCGCCGGCCATGAGATGGGCCACTATGTGCTCGACCACATCTACAAGGGTTTGGCGTTCACCGCGCTGGTCATGTTCTTCGGCCTGTGGCTGGTCTATGGCACGCTTGGGTGGCTGTTACGCCGCTTTGGGCCGCGATGGGGGATTCGCGCGCTCGACGACTGGGCCGCGCTGGCGGCCATGGTGCTGGTCTTCGTCGCGTTCACCTTTCTCTTTTCTCCAATCGCCAACTCCTTCAGCCGCTGGGAGGAGCATCAGGCCGATATCTTCGGGCAGGAGGCCATTCACGGCCTGGTCGCCAATCCCCAGCAGACCGCCGAGCGGGCATTCACCGCGCTCGGCACAGCCTATCTGGAAGCGCCCCACCCCAACCCGTGGTTTGCCTTCTGGTTCGACAGCCACCCGACGACGGCCCAGCGCTTTCAGTTCGCCGAGCACTACCATCCCTGGCTACCCGGCCATCATCCGCGCTATTTCCCGCGCTGATAAAAATTTTATTCAGAGGGATGGTTGGAGCGTCGGATTTGCTGCTTTCGGGTTGGCTTCGAGAGCCGCCAGCAGTAGAGGCGCGGCCTGGTTGATGTTTCCCGCGCCCATGGTCAGCACCAGGTCGCCCGGCAGCGCCGCGCGGGCAATGGTTTCGACGGCGGCCTCAACCGAATCTTTATACACGACCGATTTGCGGTCGATGGCGCGCACCAGGCCAGGAGCGTCGATCCCTTCGATGGGGGTTTCGCTGGCTGCATAAATATCCAGCATCCATACAGCGTCGGCGGCGTCGAAACAATGTAGAAATTCCGCCTGCATATCGCGCGTACGGGTATAGCGATGCGGCTGAAACAGCACCAGAATACGGCGAAATCCGCACTGTCGCGCCGCTTCGAGCGTGGCGCAAATCTCCGTGGGATGATGACCGTAATCGTCCACTACGGTGACGCCGCCCACCACTCCCTTTTGCTGGAAGCGGCGCTCCACCCCCCGGAATTCGGCCAGACCATCGGCGATCTTCTCCGGTGCAATATTGAGCTGCGCGCCGATGGCGACAGCGGCGGTTGCGTTGCGCAGATTGTGCAACCCCGGAACCGAAAGGGTGAACGGCCCCAGCGTAGTGCCGTTGCGATGAACCACAAAATGTGATTCGCTGCCGGCCTCCGACGGCAGCACTTCCAGGCGAAAGTCGGCGTCGGCGGACTGGCCATACGTCAGCACGCGGCGACGAACGCGCGGCAGCAGCGCGGCCAGCCGAGGGTCGTCAGTGCAGGCCACTGTCAGCCCGTAGAATGGCACCCGGTCCATGAAATCCAGGAAAGCGCGTTCGACATCTTCCATGTCGCGATAGCAGTCCATGTGCTCGCGATCAATGTTGGTCACAACCGCAAGGATGGGTGAGAGCTTCAAGAACGAGCGGTCGCTCTCATCCGCCTCCGCCACCAGATATTCTGAGCGGCCCAGCCGCGCGCTCGAGCCCATCGCCTCAACCCGTCCCCCCACCACCACCGTCGGATCGAGCCCGCCGGCCGCCAGCACGGCGGCAATCATCGACGTGGTAGTTGTCTTGCCGTGCATGCCGGCGATGGCGACGCCGTATTTCAGCCGCATCAATTCGGCCAGCATTTCTGCGCGCTGGATGACGGGAATGCCCTGCCGTTGCGCGGCCAGTACCTCCGGATTGGCGGAGCTGAGCGCGGAAGTGGTCACGACAACGTCCGCTCCGGCAATATTCTCCGCATCGTGCCCCATAAAAATCGTCGCGCCCAGGCGGCCCAGCCGGTCGGTGACCGCAGAACGCTTCAGATCGGAACCAGAGACACGGTGCCCCAGCGTGAGCAGAATCTCCGCGATTCCGCTCATGCCAATGCCGCCGATCCCAATAAAATGCACGCGTTGCGAACGGATGAACATGGAGTGAAGGTCCTGCGACTACTCTAGCAGCGGCGACACGGTGGATAATCGGCTTCAGGCAGTGAATCACCGGGACTTTTCCATGCATCCGGTGAAGTGGACCGTTCTGCAACGCCACAACTTTCGCTGCTGCCATGTGTTTGTGCTAAAAGGGGCGGTACGGGCGGCCCTCAGAGTAGAGGCGGGAAATCGATGCGAAGCCTGCGTTATCTTTTATTGATCGGTTTGGCGGGCTCGGTCCTCACGGCCCAGGGATTCGCACAGGACACCGCGCCACAACTCACCATCACCCGCGGCCCCAACGGAATCACAGTGGAGGGCTACGGGAGAGATGCGCTGCAGCCCGGGGCCGTCGCCAACTATTCTCCGCAACAGAGTCCCACAGCGGAAACCCCGCCGCCGGATTATTCGAATGAAGCTCCACCGCCGAATCAAGCTCCACCGCCGCCCTATCCCTATAACAGCGGCCAGCCGGATTATTCCAACCAGGCTCCGCCGCCGCCCTACGCTTACAACGGCGGCCAGCCGAATGACGCAAATCAAGCTCCGCCGCCCGACGCCTACTACGGCGACCAGCAAAGCTATTCTCCATATCCCCCGCCTCCCGATGCAACCGCAACCGAGACAACGGATCAGGCTCCGCCGCCGCTTCCGCCCGACGCCTACGACCAGCCGCCGTATCCGGGAGGCGGCTCTGAGTGGGTCCCGGGCGAGTGGGGCTGGGACAACGATTCCTGGAATTGGTACCCCGGCGAGTGGGAATTTCCCCCCTACGAAGACGCATTGTGGACGCCCGGTTATTGGGCCCTGGACGACGGACTCTATGGCTGGTACCCCGGCTATTGGGGGCTGACGGTCGGATACTACGGCGGCATCTATTACGGCGGCGGTTATCGGGGTCGTGGATTCTCCGGCGGACATTGGCATCACGGCCATTATTGGAACAATCGCAACGCGATGAACATCCGGCAACCCCACGGCATTCATCGTTCCAATGGTCGGCGCGGTCCGGAAGGTTTCCGTAGTGGGCAGTTGCGCAGCGCGGAAGCATCTCGTAGCTTCGCGGGGCATCGCTCGGCCGGGTACGCACGGGATTATTTGCGGAGGAGCACGGCTCGTTCCTATGCAGCACGCTCCTCCATGGGTGCTCGCGGCAGCTACGGCGGATTCCGCCCCGGCGCGCAAATGCGGACCTACAGCATGGCCCGGAACCGAGCGTACGGCAGAGGCTTCGGTTTCGCCGGCTCTCGGAGTTATGGATATGGCTCGGCCGCGCGCGGATCTTCTTTTGCCTCGCGAGGCACTGGCGGAGGGTTCGGCGGAGGCTCGCACGGCTTCAGCGGCGGCGGGTTCCACGGCGGCGGAGGATTTCACGGCGGCGGGTTCCATGGCGGTGGCGGATTTCACGGCGGCGGCGGGTTTCACGGTGGAGGCCGGCGCTAGCCAGAGCATTCCCCCTAAGTGCCCCCGCGGTTATGCGCCCCGCTGTTGGTCCAGCAGCGCCGCAATGGCGGCCGCGGCATTGGGATGCGCCAGCGCCCGGGCATTGTTCCCCATCCGCGCCAGCTCCTCCCGGCTCTCGAGCAGACGGGTTAATTCGGCGAGCAATCCGTCGGCAGTCAGCTCCGACTCCAGGATCATCCGGGCGGCGCCGGCTTTCACAAAAACCTCGGCATTGCCGCGCTGGTGGTCGTCGGCGGCCTGGGGAAATGGGACCAGCAGCGACGGCTTGGCGGCGGCGGCCAGCTCGGCCACGGTGCTGGCGCCGCTGCGGCACAACACCAGGCTGGCGGCAGCGAAATGCTGCGGCATATCGTCCAGGAACTGCTGGACGGCCCATTTCCCGGCCCAGCGCTCGAGCAAGGCTGCGCGATATACCTGCTCCGTCTCTTCCAGATGCCGCGCGCCGCATTGATGCAGAATCGTCAGCCCCGGCACGGCTGCGAACAAACCCTCGGCAATCTGCGGCACCATGCGATTCAGCACCCGCGCCCCCTGGCTGCCGCCGAAGACCAGCAACTGCGGCGCGGCGTCGATGGGTCTCGCGCGCAGTTGGAAAAATTCCGCTCGCACCGGTATGCCGGTAACCTGGGCGTTGCGAAACCAGCGGGCGGTATCGGGAAAGTTGACCGCGGCGGCCTGCACCCAACGGCCCACGATGCGATTCGCCATGCCGGGCACGGCATTCGGCTCAAACGCAACCCGTGGAGTCCGCGTCAAGATGGCCGCCATCATCGCCGGTCCCGAGGCGTAACCTCCCACGCCGAACACAGCATGAGGCCGGAATTTGCGCAGCAGGCCGATGCAGGTGAGAACGCTGAGCGGCAGTCCGGCCGCGGTCTTCAATTTCGTCGCGACGCTGACGCGATTCAATTGCCCGACTTGAATCAGGTCCAGCGGAAAGCCCGCGGCGGGAACCAGCCTGGTCTCCAGGCCGCGCGCCGTGCCCACAAATCGCACCTGCGCTCCGTGGCGCTCGACCAGTTCCCGGGCCACGGCCAACGCAGGGATAACATGGCCGCCGGTGCCGCCGCCGGCGATGAGAACCCGCAACGGAAGGTTCGCCATGACGCTCAGTCGATCTCCCGAGTGATGTTTAAGAGCACACCCATGCTGAGCAGGGTGACAAACAGCGACGTGCCCCCGGCGGAGATAAATGGCAGCGCGATGCCCTTGGTCGGCACCAGCGCGAGGACCACGCTGATATTGAAGAACGCCTGAATGATGATGGTCGCGGTAATGCCGAAGGCGAGGAAGCGGGCGAAGGGGTCGGTCGACTTCAGGGCTGCGCGCAGTCCGCGATAGGCGAGAAACACGAACAGCCCCACGACCATGAGAGTACCGATCAGGCCCAGTTCCTCCGCGACATTGGCGAAGATGAAGTCGGTCGGCGCTTCCGGCAGAAAGAACAGCTTTTGCCGCCCCTCCATCAGGCCCACGCCACGTATTCCGCCTGCGCCCACGGCGATCAGCGACTGCAGGATGTGGAATCCGCTGCCGCGGGGATCCTTCTCCGGGTTAAGAAACGCAACCAACCGCGCCCGCCGCCAGGCCACGTGAAACAGCATGTAATAGAGCACTGGAGACGCGGCCAGAAGCACCAGGAAGAGATACCGGAGGCGCGCGCCAGCCAAATACAGCATCAGCGCGGTGACGACGGCGCAGACCATCGCCGTGCCCAGGTCCGGCTCCTTCAAGATGAGGGCGATGAATACCAGACTGGGCAGCGCGGCGGGCAGCAGCGCGCGACGCCAGTCTCCGAGCCGGTCAACGCGGTCCTGCAGAAACCAGGCTAGGAATAGCACCAGCGCGGGCTTGGCGACCTCCGACGGTTGAAAGCTCAAAATGCCGAAGCGGATCCAGCGGTGGGTATGGTGCGAGTCGTGCATGAAGAACGCCGCCAGCAACAGCAACACGGTGATGGCGACGCAAGGGAAAACCACCGCCGGGGTATTGAAGCGGCGATAGTTCACCCGCATCAGCAGGATCATGACCGCCAGCCCGAGCACGGCCCAGGCCGCCTGCCGCAGGACAAATTCGTAGGGCGAGCCGTAGCGCTGGCTGGCCATCACCGCCGAGGCGGAAAACACCATCACCAGGCCGAAGAGCACCAGCAGCACGGTGACGATGAACAGCCACTTGTCTATGCCGACGCGTTTTGCCATGCTTCCACACCCTGCCGCGCCAGCACGAATTGCTTGAAGCTTCGGCCGCGATGTTCGTAGTTCACAAATTGGTCAAAGCTGGAACAGGCCGGAGCCAGCAGGACAATCTCGCCGGATTTGGCCCGGGCCGCGGCCTCATCGATGGCGCGCTTCAGCGTCAGGCAGGGAACGATCTGGGTGGCCCCGGCAATCTGCCGTTCGATCTTTTCCGCCGCCGCGCCAATGGTGTAGACCGCGCGCACCCGCTCCTTGAGCAGCGGAGTGAGCAGCGTGTAGTCGGAATCCTTGTCCTTGCCACCGAGGATCAGATGAATGCCTCCAGGAAACGCGGCGATGGCCTTCAGGGTAGCGTCCACGTTGGTGGCCTTCGAGTCGTTGTAGAAATCGACGCCGTGAATGCGGGCGACAAACTCCAGGCGATGCTCGACGGCGCGAAACCCGGCGACCGCCTTGCGGATGGACCCGGCCGGAATTCCGGCAAGCCGGGCGGCGCAAACCGCGGCCAACACATTTTCCACGTTGTGCTGTCCTTTGAGCGCGATCTCACCGACCGGTACAACCGGCTCCAGGGCCGATTGTTCGCTGGCTCGCCAGACGATCGCATCCTGATACACAAATGTTCCCTGCCGCACCGGACGCGTCCCGCTGAACCAGTACACCTTGCTGGAGGCGTGGGCGGCGGCCTGCTGCGTTTGGGGATCTTCGGCGTTCAGAATCAGGAAATCCTCCGCATCCTGATTGGCGAAAATGCGCTGCTTGGCGGCAATGTAGTTTTCCAGCGTCCCGTGGCGGTCGAGATGATCCGGCGTGATGTTCAGGATGACCGCGATCCTGGGGTGAAAGGTTTCGACAGTTTCGAGCTGAAAGCTGGACACCTCCAGCACGCTCCAGCCCTGCTCCCGGCTTTCGGGAATCAGCGCAATCACCGGCACGCCGATGTTGCCGCCCACTTGTGCAGACCGGTCACCGGTGCGGAAGATGTCTCCGCATAGCGCAGTGGTGGTCGTCTTGCCGTTCGAGCCGGTAATAGCAAGGATATTGCCTTTGAGAAAGCGGGAGGCCAGTTCCAGCTCGCCGATCACCTGGGTTCCGAAGGCGCGGGCCTGCGCCAGCTTCGGCGTAGACAACGGAACCCCCGGGCTGACCACGATCAAATCCTGACGGCGGAAGGTCAGCAGCCCGTGGCCGCCGGCCTCGACCATCACCCCGGCGTCCAGCAACGCCGGCAATTCCTCCGCCAGGGCTTCCGCGCTGCGAACATCCGAGACGGTGACCTGCGCGCCCTGTTGGCGGAGAAAAATCGCCGTCGCCAAGCCCGATTTCCCCAGGCCAACCACTAGAATCTTTTTGCCCTTCAGTTCCATCGTTAGCTCTTATTTTTAAGCTGACCCGTGTTCGATTGTGACATGTTCAAGTTAGTTCGGCGCAGGAGAAAAGAAAACCGCAGGTCTCTCCACTTCGCTGCGCTCCGGTCGAGATGACATTTCAAAGAACGAGCTGTTCCGCATCAGCGCAGCTTCAGCGTGGTCAGCGCGAACAAGGCAAACACCAATGCCGCAATCCAGAAACGGACGATGACCTTCGACTCCGACCATCCCAGCAGTTCGAAGTGGTGGTGAATGGGGGCCATCTTGAAGATGCGCTTCTTCCGCAGCTTGTAGCTGCCCACCTGCAGCATCACACTGAGGGCTTCCAGAATGAACACGCCGCCGATGAAGGGCAACAGAAGTTCCTGCTTGATGATGACGGCCACGGTGCCGATGGCGCCGCCCAGGGCCAGCGAACCGACATCGCCCATGAAGACCTCCGCCGGATGTGCGTTGTACCAGAGGAAGCCAATGCTGGCGCCCACCATGGAGCCGCAGAAGATGGTCAGCTCGGAAACCAACGGCATGCGCTGCAACCCGAGATACTGGGCGATGATGACGTTGCCGCTCAGGTAGGTCAGCACGGTGAGCGCGCTGGCGGCGATAATCACACATCCGATCGCCAACCCATCCAGGCCATCGGTCAGGTTGACGGCATTGCTGGAGAAGACCAGGACCAGCATGGTGAAGACAATAAACGGAATAAACGCCAGCAGCCACACATGCGGCATGTGGGTGAGGGCTCCAATCGTCAACTGCGGCCGGAAATGCTTGAAGAACGGCACCATCAGGCGGGTGGAGTATTCGTGGACGTGATGCAGGTACAAGAGCAGCACGGCAATCAGCACTCCGACGCCGATCTGCAGGGCCAGTTTGGCGCGGAAGGTGAGGCCGAGATTGCGCTTGTTGACGATCTTGATGTAGTCGTCGGCAAACCCAATGGCGCCGAAGCCCAGGGTGGCCAGCACCGCCAGCCAGACAAACGGGTTTGCCAGATCGCTCCACAGCAGCGTAGGGACCAGAATGGCCACAATAATCAGCAGGCCGCCCATGGTCGGCGTGCCCGCCTTTTTCTGATGGGCCTGCGGGCCTTCCTCGCGGATGAACTGGCCGATCTGGAACTCGCGCAGCCGCTGGATGAGAAGTGGACCGATCAGCAGTCCGATCAACAGCGCGGTCAGGGTGGCGAACGCCGTCCGAAACGTGAGATAACGGAAAACGCGGAAGGCGTGGAAATAGACGAATAGTTTTTGGTAGAGAAGCCAGTAGAGCAAATGACCTCCGCGCCGCCCCGGATGGAACTGCTTTTCAAAGCGCTTTTCTTCTGGCTATGGTAAACGCTGGCGGCACTGGCGGGCGCGTTCGCCACGAACAATCTGCCGGGGTGGCTCCAGTTCGGCAATCTCCGGCCGCCTCACGGCGCGCGTAGATTCAGAAATGCGGGAATATCGCGCGACCCTTGCGTGACCGCCAGGATCTCGATTCGTTCGGTCTGAACGCGATACAAAACCAGATAGGACGCCACCGGCCAGAAACGGACCGGATAGGGAGTCAGATCCTCGCGGCTGTGACCCATGCCGGGATTCTCCGCCAAGGACGCAAACGCGGCAAAAAGTTTGTCGATCCAGCGATCGGCGGCATCCACATTGTCCTGCGCGATGTATCCCCAGATTGCGTCCAGGTCTCGGTCGGCGGCCGCGCTAAGAACATATTTCTTCATGCGCTGAGCCGCTTGCGCTCCTTCGATTTTTGTCGCAGACGCTGGCGCGCGGCGGCGGGATCGACAAATTCTCCGCGATCCAGGGAAGCCATGCGGCTGCTCAGTTCCCGATTGAAAGCCGCGATATGGCGGCTTCTGGAGCGATCGTGCTCCTCCAGAAGGCGCAGCGCCTCGCGAACGACTTCACTGGCGGAGCTGTAGCGTCCGGATCCCACCTTGGCGCTCACAAACTTTTCCAGTTCCGGGGTCAGAGAGACATTCATCGCCATTTCTCCTTAAGGGGATGATGTCAACCAATGGCAAGCTTTGTCAATCTTTGTCATCCCCGGCTACTTGCCGCTGGGATTGCTGGCGTAGTATCCGGCGCGGGTCCGCACCGTCAGCCTGCCCAGACCCTTGGCGTGGGCGGCGACCTGAATCGAGCGATAGCCGCCCTGGCTGATGGGACGGCTGGGATGGTACCCGAGGATATATTGCCGGCGAATGTCGCGCGCCACTTCCTGAGCAATGGGGCCGACTTTGGCCAGCGATTGGGGAAAGAAGGCGATGCCGCCGGTCTGGTCGCTCAGGGTCTTCAGCGCCTTACGGGCGCGACCGGATTCTCCGTGCGGCTCGTTGTACAGCAGGCCGATCGAATACACGATGGGGCCGTCGAGCTTCTGCACGCTTTTCACCGTCTGCTCCAGGGTGTCGCTGGAACTGTTGTCCTCTCCGTCGGTGACGATCAAAATCACCTGCTTGGGACGTTTCGCCTTTTCCGCCAGGTGCCCGGCGGCTGCAATCACCGCGTCATAGAGCGCCGTGCCTCCGCGGGAATCGATATGCGACAGGCCCTTCTCGAGCAGGCCGATGTTCGAGGTGAAGTCCTGATCCAGGAAAGCCTCGTCGGAAAAATTCACGATGAAGGCCTCGTCCTGTGGGTTCGACGCGCGAACCAGGTCGATGGCGGCCCGGTTGACCGCGGCGCGTTTGGAGCCCATGGAGGCGGAATTGTCGATCAGGATGGCCATCGACACCGGAACATCCTCTTCGCGAAGCGAGGAAATGGTCTGCGGAACCCCGTCTTCCTTAACGCTGAAATTCTGTTTCTGCAGCGTCGTCACCAGGTGCCCGTGCTTGTCGACAACCGTGGCGTAGAGGACGACTTCCGTAACGTTTGCATGCAGGGTGTAGGTCCCGTTGGCGCCCTTCTGGACGGTCTCGCGGGCCTGGCTGGGCTGCTGCGCTCCGGCACTGGCGGTCACGACCAGCAATCCGGACAGAATCGCCAGCAGCGTGGTGAATTTCGTCTTCCAGCGAAGCATTCGTGAAATGATGCACAGCCGCGGTTTCATGGGCGTCTGTCGTTACCATACCGGCATCTCCAGGTATCTGCATTGCCTTGGACGCAGCCGCGACACGCTGCTGCGATAGAATCGTGGATACAAGAACCGCACCCTCTCCGCCTGATGCAGGCGCACCTGAAACGACAGGAGTTTCCCACCCGCATGGCCCGTATTTATCCGTTTCGCGCATGGCGCTATAATCCCGGACTGGTCCGCGCAGAAGACGTCGTGACGCAGCCGTACGACAAAATTTCCCCGGCAATGCAGCAGTCCTACTATCGGCGCAGTCCGTACAACCTGGTCCGCGTGATCCTCGGCCTGCCGGAACTGTTCGACTCCGAGAACAACAATGCGTACACGCGGGCGGCGAAAAGCTTTCGCGAATGGCGCAGTGAAGGCGTTTTGGCGCAGGATAACGAGCCGGCAATCTACGCCTACGCGCAGCGCTATGAGGTTCCGGGCACGCCGGGCAAATTCCAGGAGCGGCGCGGCTTCATCGCCCTGGGCGGGGTCGAGGACTATAGTCAGGGCGTCATTTTCCGCCACGAGCGGACGCTGGCCAAGCCCAAGTCCGACCGGCTGAACCTGCTGCGCGCCACCCGCGCCCATTTCGGCCAGATTTTTATGCTGTACTCCGACCCCGGCCAGACGGCGGAAACGCTGCTGTTCGCCAACCCCTCCACGCCGGACATTGAAGTGACCGACGAGTACGGCGTGCTGCACCGAGTCTGGAGAGTTTCCGAGCCTGGCACCATCAACATGCTGCTGAGCGCCATGCAGGACAAGAAGCTGATCATCGCCGACGGTCACCATCGCTATGAGACGGCGCTCAATTACAGCAAGGAACATGCGCCGGGTTCCGTGGCTCCGGTCGAGCGGTCGCCGGGCAGCCTGCCGCAGCCGCCGTATCCCGAGGCCGCCACCATGATGACCTTCGTCAACATGGACGCGCCCGGGCTGACGATTCTTCCCACCCACCGAGTCGTGCACGGCGTCAATCAATTCGACACGGCGGAATTTCTGAAGCGCGCCGCGCAATATTTCGATGTGAAGCCGGTTTCAGCCTCCGGCGACGCGACGGCGATGATGCGGCAATTGGCTGAGGCGGGCGCGAAGGCGGTGAGCTTTATCGCCGTAACCCGTGGCGGCAGCCATCTGCTGACGGCGAACAGAGAGGCGATTGAAGCGCGACTGGCCGACCAGCCGGAACGCCAGCGCCGTCTGGACGTGGTGCAACTGCATTCGATCGTGCTGGAAGACGTGTTGGGGATTTCGCAGCAGGCGGTCCTCGACCAAAGCCATCTGCGCTATGTACGCGAGACCGCGGACGCCATCCAGCAGGTGCGCTCGGGCGACGCCGATGTCGCGTTCCTCATGAACCCGGTCACGCTCGATCAATTGCGGGAGGTGGCTTTCGCCGGCGATGTGATGCCGCAGAAGTCGACCGATTTCTATCCCAAGCTGCTCAGCGGCCTGGCCATTTATGCACTGGACTAAATGGTGACGCCACGGTGACGAGGGTGCGGGTGCTGTGTTGCTTATAGCCTTGGGGGGCGCGGGTGTCAAGGTTTTTGGCACACGATGGTCACAATGCTGGCGGGCGCGGTGACGGGCGGTGACGGAGCCGGGTATCCGGTTTGGCAATGGCTTCGGGGGTTCCCGGCGGTTGCCTGTTTTGTTGTGGGGGTGGGGGTGGCCACCCAATGTGCCCCGCTCCATCAGGCACATTGGATGGCTTGTGGACTTGGGTTTCCCTGCCTGGCGACTTACAGCAGTCCGTGGGCTTGACACGCCCTCAGCCGTTTTGGGTGTGGCCGTGGGCAGCCCCACCGCCCACGGACGCGCCCTGGAGTCGCCTGGCGCTGCGATGCCTTGGTCTGGTGCCCCTGAGCCGCGCGCCAGCGCCGCGCCCGAGGAAACGTGGGGGCGGCGCGTGAGGAGGCCGCAGGCCGAGTAGCGACGTGCGGCCACGTGTTCTGACGAGGGCGCGAGGCAGTGGGGCGCGCGATGGGTTTGGTCTCGCCGGTTGCGTCTTTGCTTTTTGCAACCGACGAACCAAACAATTCGGCTCTTCGGTTCGGCCTCGGACCGCGCGGGCCAGTTCGGGCCGAACGTAGCGGCAGGGCTGGTGCCACGGCTTTATCGTGGCACCAGACATGCCAGCGGAGTGAGCACCTTTTTCAATGCACTACGACGCCGAAGGCGGCGTGCCACGCATCCAGCGTGGCGGTGCGACCAACGGGAGCATGCTGTTGCGCTTGCGGTTGCTTTTGCTTTTGAGGGAGGCCGGTGAGCACAGGAGAGCGGACACGTCAGGCGG